>Ga0209816_1001504_pt1 | contig 17416 bp, 22 predicted proteins | sample CoawatmetaG01DNA_FD_187509 | JGI IMG/M metagenome (GOLD analysis project Ga0209816, IMG submission 187509) | Marine microbial communities from the West Antarctic Peninsula - Coastal water metaG017-DNA (SPAdes) (version 2) | ecosystem: Environmental > Aquatic > Marine > Coastal ... | reverse complement strand
GAATGGAAATAGAAGGAGAATACAAATCCGAAATGATTTGTGATATCTGTGAAGGATGTATTGATGAGGCTAAAGGAGTGGGTATTGTTCTCCAAGGTGAGACGTGGGAAATGAATGTATGTGGAAATTGTTTAGCAAATATGGGGTCAGATAATAATGTTCGAAACATTGAGGAGTGTTCTTCAGGAAAAGGTGGAATCTTGGAGGACGGGAACAAAACATAGACCTTGGTCTGGCCCTACTGGTAAAACGCATAGGAATGAATACAATGGCTTATCTAAAGTTATTGATAGAGATCCATTAATACATGAACCTAAAAATAATCCTAATTGGACGTTTTCATACAACAACACCTTTCCTGCAAATATAGAATCACCTCATGCAAGAGAACGAGAACAATCGCTTAACTGGTTGCAACCTGATGATCATAATAAGTATGTAAAACACCTAGCAGATCCGGAAAAACGAGAACTTCTTGAGAAAAATGGGTGGATTGATAATGAATTTCTATATCATATTAACGAGGATGGTTTTAGACATGATGGAGGATCCGACACATCTAGTTTCCTTTCGAATCAGGGTGGTGTTTTGTATCTTGGTTGTAGTATTACTTTCGGGATTGGTGTTCCTTTAGAAGATACTTGGTCATGGAAATTACATCAACGAAAATTTCCTGATAAAAGATATATGAACATGGGTCTACCTGGCCAGGGAGTAGAAACTTATTACAGAATTCTCAAAAGTTATATCGGTATAGTAAAGCCCGAGATTGTAGTATGTACCTTTCCATGGGCAAGTGGTAGATCAGAAATATTTGATCCAAATCAGAGTCATTGGTATTCTCAATTTATGTCCATGGCCATTGGTCATATGCAGATTAGTATGACAGATGGAAACAGTGATCCAGATGCGTTTACTAGAATGTCGTTGTATTCCCCAGAAGCTTCTATTCTACGTTACATGAAACATCATGATGCAATTAGATGGACATGTCAAGAAAACGACGCGACGTTGTTGTGGTTGAATATTCAAGAGATGGCTGAGATAGTGAAGAAGACGAGAACGAGTCTACATGATCCAGGATGTTTTGTACCAGAGTGGGATTTTGGTAGAGATTTAATGCATCACGGATCAAAAGGGCACGATGCTATGTCTTATAAGATCGAAGAAAAATTAGACAAATGTTTATCGCAAGGAATGGAATAAATGGATATTACACTTAAAAATATAGAAATAGATAATGAAACAGCTGATCGTATTGTCGTGGCTGTAATGCGTGAACAACATAATTATATTAAACAGGAAATTGAAATTCAAAAGAAAATTAGTAATCTAAAAGAACATGAAAAGGAGGACTTAGAGTATAATTTGAGATATTTAGATGCAGTCGTATTAGTATATAAACATTATTCAGCACCCTCTGATTGGTCAGAGATAGAAGACTGATGAAGCCTTTTGATTATGTAAACGACATCAACTTCAAAAAGAAGAACTTGATGCGCGATAGCGACAATGATAAACTAGCAGAAAGTGGCTATATTCCATACATAACTAATAAATCCTTATCGTATTTCCCGGATACGTTGTTTTTTAGTAATGATATGAACCATCATCATCACCTAGATCCCCTCCTGCAATATGAATATTTACTAAATACTGTAAGACCCAAGAAGCGTTTTGCAAAGTGGGTGAAGTCTGAGGATAAAGATGATTTAGAAGTCATAAAAATGTATTATGATTATTCAAATAAAAAAGCAGAGCAAGCACTCAAAATTTTATCCTCTGAAGTGATTGAAAAAATAAGAATAATAATTACAAGGGGAAAAGATGATGAACGCCGGGTACCCGATCGGGTCAATTGATTCTATGGTTGAAGTGTTTCTTCATCATGATGAAGATTTCTTAAAAGTAAAAGAGACCCTTACTCGAATAGGGGTAGCGTCAAGAAAGAATAGAGCTCTATATCAGAGTTGCCATATTCTCCACAAGCAACAGAAATACTATATTGTACATTTTAAGGAACTGTTCGCCTTAGATGGAAAGCCTACTAATTTTTCTGAAGAAGATTTGGGTAGAAGAAACACTATTTCCAATCTATTAAACGAGTGGGGATTAGTAACACTTAAAGAGCCAGAGAAGTCAGCAAGCCCTATTACTCCATTAAGTCAAACAAAAATTATTCCATATAAAGACAAAGATCAATGGCAATTGATTGCTAAATACAACATTGGAAGAAAACGTTAATATTTTAAATTTTATGCGTTGACTTTGGTACGTATATATACTATATTATAATAGTGATGCCACAATGGGTCACACAACATAGAAACTTGCTTAACAAAGGAGTTCAGAAATGACATTTTTAAAAGCATTCCCCTTCGAAGATTCTCCCTTTTTCCAACATACCGTCGGCTTTGATCGTATCTTCGATCAATTAGAAACCGTCCGGCACAATATGGACACGCCCGGCAATCGCAGTGGAGGAAAATACCCACCTTATAATATCGTCAAAACAAGTGATGATACGTTTACTATTGAATTGGCTGTAGCCGGCTTTTCAAGGGAAAATCTCGATGTTGAAATTAAAGAAAACATTCTTTCGGTTAAGGGTGCCAAGGAAGAAGAAACTGTTAAAAGGGCATATGTACACCAAGGCCTTGCAAGCCGTACGTTCGAAAGGCACTTCACCTTGGCGGACCACGTCGAAGTTGTAGATGGTGATATTGTAGATGGAGTTCTTGTGATTAATTTGGAACGTATTGTTCCGGATATACTGAAGCCCAAGAAAATCAAGTTAGGTGAGAAAACAACGAAGCCTGTAAAAACCTTACTAAATGAGACTGACAACCCTGTATACTAAATAGACGTAACACACGATTATGGATAGGAATTATTGATGCCTGACGTTGAACAACTAAGAATGGAATTGGAAAGAGATGAAGGCCGAGTAGATGCAATCTATTTGGATCATCTAGGTTATCCTACACTAGGAATTGGTCACCTAGTCAAGAAATCAGATCCTGAACACGGATGGGAAGTAGATACACCAGTACATCCTGATAGAGTTTTTGATGCCTTTGAAGAAGATGTTCAAATTGCAATTAAACAGCTTGATAAAATATTTCCTCCGGGTGATGAGAATGATGATTTGTGGCAAATGCCAGAAGAAGTTCAATTGATTCTTTGTAATATGTGCTTTAATATGGGCCCGGGCCGCCTTGGTAGATTCAAGAAAATGATTGCGGCGATTAATTTGAAAGATTGGGATGAAGCAGCTAACCAAATGGTCGATAGTAAATGGTATGTGCAAGTACCGAATCGAGCAGGCCGCCTTGTTGATCGAATGCGCGCCGTGACTTAAAGGTCCCGCCCAACCTATAAAATAACTGTTGACTGAGTTGATCTGTTGTAGTATAATAAAAACTATGACAGATCAACCTGGTTCCGGATCATTGTAGGGAAATCCATGAAGTTTTATACTACGGCTATGCTATTCATGAACAATATCCTACATCAAGGATACGAAGATGGCCGACGGTTCCGAGAGAGGGTGCCGTATAAACCTTACCTATTTGTAGATAGTCGTAAGGCAAGTGATACTAAGTACAAGAACATCAAAGGTCAACCTGTAGAAAGAATCGATTTCGACTCGATTGGAGACCAGAGAGATTTCACAAGAAAATATAAAGATATCGATAATTTTGATATATATGGGATAACCAATCACCCATATTTGTTTCTCAATGATGAGTATTCTGGTGAGTCATGTGAATATGATTCTTCATTAATTAGAGTTGTTAACCTCGATATCGAAGTTGCTGCTGATCAAGGGTTTCCTGATATAGAAGCGGCATCTAAACCAATTACAGCAATCACAATGAAGATGGGCGAAGACATAGCTTGTTTTGGATGTGGTGAATTCATCAATACCAATCCTCGAGTAACATATTATAAAGCCAGAGACGAAATGGAGTTGTTAAGAGATTTCATTCGTGTGTGGAGAAAGTGGGATCCTGATGTTTGTACTGGTTGGAATATTGAAGGATTTGATATTCCATATATTCTTAATCGAGTTACAAATGTGCTTAACTTTGACGCAGCCAAGCAACTAAGTCCGTTTGGTATTATTGATGAACGGAAATTTGCGAACGACGGAAAGACAAGACAAGACATACTTGGTATTACACTTTATGATTATCTGTCGTTGTACAAGAAGTTTACATACACTCAACAAGAAAGTTATTCACTAGATAATATAAGTTCAGTAGAGCTTGGTGAGAAGAAATTAGATTATAGTGAATATGATGGTTTGTTCTCATTGTATAAGAATGACTATCAAAGGTTTATGGAGTATAATATTAAAGATGTTGACCTTGTTGATAAGTTAGAAAAGAAACTTGGATTAATTGAACTTGGGTTTGCAATTGCTTATGATGCTAAGGTTAATTTGATTGATGCTCTTACATCAGTTCGTATGTGGGATATTATTATCCACAATTATTTGTTAGCCAAAAATATTGTTGTACCTAGTTATAATTACCAAGATAAAGAGCGCCTGGTTGAAGGCGCATATGTTAAAGATCCCCAAGTAGGAATGCATAAGTGGGTTGTATCATTTGACTTGAACAGTTTGTATCCTCATTTGATTATGCAATATAATATTGGCCCGGATACGTATCATAGTCATCTACCTACGAGATTAGGTGTTCAAGAAATTATTGATGGTAAACTAAATCAACCTGAATTCAGGAATCATATTAATGATCATAATCTAACAGTAGCTGGATCTGGTGCTTGCTACACCAGAGACTATAGAAGTTTTATGTCTATATTAATGGATAGGATGTATCAACAAAGATCTGAGTTTAAAGATCAAATGTTAGCTGTTAAACAAAAGCAAGAAGATACTGGAGAAGATTTATCTAGTGAAATTTCAAAACTAGATAACATGCAGATGGCTAAAAAAATTCAACTGAATAGTGCTTATGGTGCGTTCGGTAATGCATACTTTAGATGGTTTGATATTAAATATGCTGAATCAATTACTCTATCAGGTCAGTTAGCTATTCGTTGGATGGAGAAACATATTAACGAGTATATGAATAAGACTTTAAGTACAGAAAATAAGGATTATGTTATTGCATGTGATACAGACTCTATGTATATTACGCTTGACGAGTTGGTTCATCAAACTTTTGAAGGTAAGACACCGTCATCAAATGATATCATCGACTGGATGGACTTGGCAGCTAGAAAAATATTCGAACCCTATATTGATAAAAGTTATACGAAGCTTGCTGCGTATGTTAATGCATACGAACAAAGGATGGTAATGAAACGAGAAGCCTTGGCTGACAAGGGTTTTTGGACTGCTAAGAAACGGTATGTGTTACATGTCCATGACATGGAAGGTGTGAGATATGCTAAGCCATTTTTGAAAATCATGGGTATAGAAACTCAGAGATCATCTGTTCCTAGAATTTGCAGAGATAATATGAAAGCTGCTATTAAGCTAATCATGGAGAAAGATGAAGACGCGTTGATGGAATATGTCGATACGTTTAAGAATCACTTTAACAGTCTACCTCTCGAGGATGTTGCATTCCCTAGAGGTGTACGCGGCCTAAATAAGTATAGAAATAATGTAACTCTCTATAATAAAGGAACACCAATCCATGTTCGTGGTGCCCTTGTATACAACAACATGCTGAAGCAGCATGGTCTGGAGAATGTATACAACAACATATATGACGGTGATAAAATTAAGTTCTGTTATCTTAGGTTGCCTAATCCTACTAGAGAGAATGTTATAGCTGTAGTAAACAGTCTTCCAAAGCAGTTCAATATTGAATCGTATATAGACTATAACAAACAATTCGAAAAAAGTTTCATGGAACCAATGAGAACTATAGCTAATGCTATAGAGTGGAAGTTAGAACGAGGACAAGCAACACTAGAGGAGTTTTTCTAATGGCAGTAAAGCCTGACGTAGATTTTGATTTTGGATTTACCGCAGTAAATGCTGAAGAATTAGAGGTTGTTCAATCAACTAAAGAAGCAGTGGTTTTAGCTTCAAAAGAAACGTTGACCATACAAGATAAATGTGATACACTATATAAGATGATTCAACCATTGTTGAATAATTTACAAAAGAATCCTGAAAAGGAATATATTTATTGGCCCAATCGATTAGAGAAGGTTGAGGAATTTAGTGATAAAATTAATGAGGTATATAGAGGATGAGTGATTTCTTTCGGAATCTAGCAGAAGATATTAAAGATGAAGATACAAGCATTGCGGCTGATGGAGTAGGGTCTGCTGAATATACTGGAACAATCGATACTGGGTCTTACATTCTAAATGCTGTTATGTCGGGCAGTCTTTATGGAGGTATTCCAAATAATAAGATCACAGCTTTTGCTGGTGAAACTACAACAGGGAAGACGTTCTTTGCTCTTGGTGTTATCAAACAATTTCTAATTGATCAACCTACTGGTGGAGTTATCTATTACGATACTGAAGCAGCTATTACCAAAGAGATGATGGAGTCTCGAGGTATTGATACTCGAAGAGTGATTTTAGCTGAGCCTCAGTCTATTCAACGATTTCGAACTCATGCTCTTAAAGTGATTGAAGAGTATGAAAAAACATCTGAAGCTAAACGTCCACCCATGATGATGGTGTTGGATTCTCTTGGTATCCTTTCATCTGAGAAAGAACTTGCTGATACTCTTGCTGGTAATGATACCAGAGATATGACCAAGGCTCAGTTGATCAGAGGTACATTTAGAGTGTTGACTTTAAAGTTAGCTAAGGTTAAAGTACCTATGATTGTTACTAACCATGTCTATGAAGTCATTGGAAGTTATATCCCAATGAAAGAGATGGGTGGTGGTAGTGGATTGAAGTATGCTGCTTCAACAATTGCATATCTATCTAAGAAGAAAGAACGAGATGGTAAAGATGTAATTGGAACTATTATTAAGGTCAAGATGTTCAAGTCTCGCCTTAGTAAGGAGAACAAGGAAGTCGAGTGTCTGTTAAATTATGATACAGGTCTTGATCGCTATTATGGATTAGTCGAAATGGCTTTATCTGCTGGTGCATGGAGTAGTGCTGCCAACAGAGTAGAGACTGAACACGGTAAGGTATATCCTAAGGCAATCCTTAAAGATCCGCAGAAATATTTCACTGCAGAAGTTATGGAGAAAATTGAGCAATATGTTAGCAACAGGTTTAGCTATGGTGGAGAATTAGTCGATGATGGAACAGACGATTCTAACGAATCTGATTCACAATGAAGATTATGTACGAAAAGTAATTCCATATTTAAAAGCAGAATATTTTCATGATGTTGTAGATCGTTCCGTATTTGCATTAATAGTAAACTATTTTGACAAATACAATACACCACCTTCAATAGAAGCTCTTTCTGTAGATCTAGGCAATACAGATAACTTATCTGAAGAACAATTCAAGACAGCAGATGAGTTGATTGATATATTAATTCCATCTGATACTGCGATTGAATGGTTAACAGATGAAACTGAGAAATTCTGTCAAGAGAAAGCAGTATACAATGCGATTATGGAATCGATTTCAGTTATTGATGGTAAGAGTGACAAGGGAAGGGGAGCACTTCCCTCTATTTTATCTGATGCTCTTTCTATTAGCTTCGATCCACATATCGGCCATGACTTTTTAGATGATGCAGAAGATAGGTGGGAGTATTATCACCAGACTGAGATTAAAATTCCATTTGATATTGATTTACTAAATGAGGTAAGTAATGGTGGTCTATCAAAAAAGACACTCAATATTATTTTGGCTGGAACCGGTGTGGGCAAGAGCATGTTTATGTGCCATTGTGCTGCTGGTAATTTACGAGATAATAAGAACGTACTTTATATCACTCTAGAAATGGCAGAAGAGAGGATTGCAGAAAGAATTGATGCAAATCTAATGGGTGTTACTATTGATGAAGTAAGGGGATATGAAAAAGAGATCTATGATAAGAAGATTGCCAGACTAAGGGAAAATTATAAAGGCAAGATTGTTATTAAAGAATATCCTACTACTGGAGCAGGAGCTAATCACTTTAGGTTTCTTTTACAAGAATTGAAGGTAAAGAAGAATTTTATTCCCGACATTATTTACATCGATTACCTGAATATTTGCATGAGCGCGAGGATTAAATATGGAGCAGGAGTCAATTCGTATACGTACGTTAAAGCAATTGCAGAAGAGTTACGAGGCCTCGCTGTGGAATTTAACTTGCCAGTCGTCTCTGCAACACAAACAACACGATCGGGTTTCACGTCTAGTGACTTGGGCCTTGAAGACACCTCTGAGAGCTTCGGTCTTCCAGCCACTGCTGATTTCATGTTTGCAATTATTAGCACCGAAGAAATAGAGGAATTGAATCAAATATTAATTAAACAGTTGAAGAACAGATATAGTGATCCATCTCTGCATAAAAGATTTGTTGTAGGGGTAGATAGAGCAAAAATGACTTTATATAATGTTGAACAATCAGCTCAAGATGATATAATCGATGCACCGGTGTTCGAACAAACTGAAGTTAATAATAGGATGAAAGATGTTTTTAAGGAATTTATTTACAATGAGTAGAAAATATAAAGTTAGTAGAGAACTTGATGTGTGGCAGATTCATGAGAATCCTACTAATCAAATTGTATTCCGATCTCGTAATAAACAAACAGTTATGGATCTGAAATTTAAACTAGAAAACGGAGGTGGATTTAATGGGCATACACCTAATTTTTTTGTACAGGAATATAATCTCTGCGATTCAGAGTAATATAAATAGTTCTGTCAATGCATGTCAAACTCGGCGTGGGGGCGTCAGGTTTAGTGGCAAGTGTCCGGTTTATGGGCAACAGGAAATGATCGGGGTATCTGTAGATCTGTGGGGTTCAGCCGATCCATCATTGATAGAATTAAGAAGGCCCGGTGCAAAATCAAGATGCATCGGGCCTTTTGTTTTTTAAGCTGATAGAATGTAGGGAAGATTGCATTCGGGACATTCTCTGTTAGGGGTTAATTAAACTTTCGAAAGTATTTATAATAAGAGAAGATGTGAGACATGGATTTATATAAGGATTCTCAAGATTTTTTGGATGGTATGGCCTATACAAAAAAACACAAATGTATGGAGCAATATGTCCAATTCTTCTTAATGACATATAAGTCAACGGGTGATTCTAAATACTCTAAGAATAACGCTGTAAGATTAGCTACTCAAGAAGTTGACACACATTGTTTTAATATGGAGTTTCTGTAATGGCAGAAAAAAAAGTATCATTAAGGACTGTTATATTTGATAGAATGAATGCAATAGAAAATGCGTTTATTAGACAAGAGCATTTAGATCCAGAATGTATTCCTATAATTGAAGAGCAGATAGCATGGATTTCCAAAATGTGGCGAATTGTAGGTGATGATGATAAGGAATGGATTGAGAGTGCTCAATATGCTATGGAAGAGAAGCTACCGTGGAAGTAGTTCAGGTATTAGAAAGAATTGACGCTAATAGGATCCTTCGTGAATACACAGAAATTGCAGCTAGGGTTCCGTGGGAAAATGGTCAAACTTCTATCAACTATAGAGACAAGGAAGATGAAGATCGTCATCTAGGTGGTTGTGGATGGCATAAGGAATTATTTACTAGAGGTACTTCATATCAAGAAGATTACACATTATATAATGATGAGTACGAAAATACGTTGATCAAGGGTGTGCTAGAGAAGTATGGTTGTTATAGATCAAGGTTGTTGACAAGAAGTAGTGGTACGTGTTACCAATGGCACAATGATGATACCTTCCGAATACACATCCCTGTTGTTAGTGATCTAGGTAACTGGTTTGCATTTAAAGAGGGGTTGCATAGACTTGAACTTGGGTATGTGTATTTGGTAAATACTACTATGAAGCATTCGTTCTTCAACGGCAGTAAAACAGATAGAATTCATATTGTAGGAAATACAGAATATGAATTCTCATAGGAAGAGGATATAAAGATATGGCCGGAGAGGGAGGAGGAGTATTTGGTTCGCGAGGCTTGGGGAAGGACATTGTCAACAAGGGCAATAAAAAATACATGATTACAGATATACGTCATATTAAGAGTGATGAGTATCTTCAATATAAAGAAGGCATTGTTGGTGAATTTAGAAAAACCAAGAAGGAAAATTTTCTTAAATCGAAAACGATGGGCGCATATATTGCCACCTTGAAAGCCGGCAATGATGTAAGATTCTTCATTGGATATGACTTTAAAAAGGTGACGGACCTTTCGAAAAACGCTAAAATCACGCCATCAAAAATTGAAAACGCTGCTGGCAGTTCGGGCGCGCCATACAGTTGGGGTTCAGGAGGAGAAACACTAAACATACTAGCAACCAATCTAGTTGCGAAGGGTGGTACTAAAATGAATAAGGATATCTATAATCAGGAAGGTATTGAATGTAAGGTATTCACGAGCGCTCAAGATTTAATTAATTCCATTATGAAAGTGTTGAGAGCCAATCCAAAAGTTTCCCCTCAGATTGTTCAATGTATGGATGATTATTTCAAAGGTAACTTGATAGATATAGACTGTGGTGATGTTGCTTTAAACGAACAAAAACAAATAGCAAAATATATTGGTGAGTTAATATTTGGTATTGCTGCACTATCTAAGAATAAAAAGGTATTCTCACAGTCTCCATGGGCAGATGATATGGGACCTGGCGCCCTGTTCTGTGTTCCTTTATCTTCATCGTTTCAAGGTGTTGATTCAGTACTTATAGGTAAAGGTGGCTGCCAATATGCAATATCATCTAAATCTGCTGCTGGAGCTATGCCTTCGTTTCAAGCTAATGTTATGACTCCCCATATAGTAGATGTCGAAGCAAAACGATCCCCTAAAACGTACTTCACCGAAATGTGTATCAAAAAAAAGCAAAATCCTAAAGCAACCGGTCCTAAGTTTGGCTATTTGTTTATCAATGATATTTTAGGAACTAAACTTTCGACTGAAGAAATGCTTAAAGTATACGATGAAATTAAAGTTGGCCTAGCCCCTTCAAAATTTAGTAAAGAAACAAAAGGGGTAATTGAACTGGTAAGAACTTTCGGTAGACCAGGTTTAGAAGTATCCTCTCCAACGGAAGCAAATATAAAAGATAATTTACCTTCTTCAGTGACGGCATTCTTAGGTAGAGAGATAGCAAATAAACTCATGTCCGATCAAAAAGCGGTGGATAGAGTCCAAGAGGTTATTGCTGGTAAAGATTTCTACCAAGTTAATTTAGACTTGGCTAAATTTTTAAAAGGCACAGTATATATGAAGGTAACCAAGAGTACTCAATCTAAATTTGAGTTGAAGCATGGTAAGGGTGCTGCTAGTGATGTTACCATGGGCCAAGGATTTTTAAACTATAAACTGAAGTAAAAATCATAGCATTTCTATCTTATAAATAACTATACACAGAAATAATTAATACTAACTAGGAGATTAAATATGAGTATTCCAGTAGAAGCAATGCATTCGGTTGTGCGTGATGAATTCCTTGGCCAAGCTGAAAGATTAATTGAGGCTGATGATGGGTATGAGCATGCTGTCGCTAATCGTGACGCTGTTCGTTTGGCGTATATTCTGTCTCATGAAGCAGGTAATGCTGATCAGTGGGACGAAGCTGTTGCGACTTATCGCAGCTGATATTGATTAAAGTTAAATACAAAGCAGTTTCTAATAAGCAGCCATTTAAAGTAGATTGGCGAACGGTTAAGGAATTCTTTAAAGACGCTGAACTGGTCCCTCTTGGAGGGACCTGGTCTGTTGAAGATGGTTCAGTTTATATGGAATGTGTTTATGAGACAAATAAAAAGTGGGAAGAATCAATAGATGCTTTCCATCAGAAAGATACTGATCGAGTAAGATCATATAGATTTGAAATAGTAGAGGAAACAAACGGAGACGAAGATGGCATATAGAGTTAAATGGAAAATGATATCATTTATGCATGAGGGTAAAGACGACTGGGCATCTGTGGATGAATTCAAAACTGAAACAGAATGCATGACTATTGATTTCCCTACTGCAGTGACAGATACAACTGCAAGTTATAAAACTGGGGATTCAGTATGGTCTCTTGAAAGTGGATTGGTATATATTACAGCGACGTTTAATTCAGAAGCAGATTATAACTCTTCTGCTACTGATTATGCAGGGGGCATGCCCACTGGCGAAGAAAACGTCAGACGGACAAAGATGGAAGTAGTGTCTGCTGCTGAGGTTTAAAGTTTAGCATATGCAGATAACAATGAATGATGCCTTTTTTGATCTTACACCTTATGTAGAATATAATAATGATATTAGACAGCAATTGTCTGATGAGTTTGAAAGGCAAATAAAGTTACCTTGGACGTTCTTATCTACTCATATGCCATATGATACAATGCAAGCAATGTATCCTTTTGTTCCTGAGAAAACTATCGTAGATGAAACCATAGAAAAAATAATTGTTCCAGATATAGAACCTGATGGAAAATCCCATTGGTCATGGTTCCACGTTGAAGGGGCAATTGATATGCCTATACATAAAGATCCACCTTGGTCTTCGAATTGTTGGGTTGGATTCAATGTAAGAGGTGATCAAGAACTAGGATTCTATGAGGATGATAAAGAAACACCAATAGGATTCAGAAACTACAAAATTGCATTGGTAAATAGTAAAGTGTATCATGCCCCAAGATCTAATGGCGCTGAAAGACTGTTACTTAGAAGAATGTTCACTGAAAATAACTTTCATCAAATGAAGGATTTTGTTATAAGTAATTTTGAATGAAAACTCTTTATCAATCAAAACAAAAATTAGATGATGAGAGAATGTACTCATTCGATTTGCCGTGGTTAAATCGTCAAAAATTAGTAGATCTTTATAATGACGATTATATTAAATCGACGGAAGCTGATTGGCCTTGGCACGTTAAAGATTCTGGTTTTAGAGGATGGTCAATAAGAGGATATACTTTTCCCTCTATTTCATCAAGAAAAGATTTTGTAGATCCCTATATTATGGAGATTGTAGATTATTTTGGTTTTCCGCATACAGCTGTGTGGTGGAATTTTAATAGTCCAGACTTTGATTATCCTGTACACACAGATACTAATAATTTTAAAAAACCTGTTGATAATAGTAAAGAAAGCGAACTATATATAGTATCTGAAGAAGAATTAATTGCAAAAGAATGGCCTTTAGATTATAATGAAATAAGAGAGGAAGGCACTAAATTCGCCTTAAACTTCATATTGAGTCCTTGGTATAATGGCCATCAATTACCCGTGCCTATTAAATTTACTGGTGAGAATTTGCTTCCAAAGCGGGCCGCCGGTGAGATAAAAACCTCTGGTTATTATAAATCTCCTGATGATTATGCATATTACTATAATTGCTCGTTAATCAATCCACAGTGGACCCATTATGTTGAAGGCGATAGAGTTAATGAACGATTAATGTTTAAAATTTCTGTTTACGGTAAAGAAAATAATTTCGAGGATGCTAAAGCTAAGCTGAAGTCTATGGGATTATAAATAAGACATATAAACGCAGTAAGCCTACGGGAAACCTGAATGACACATGCAGTATTGGCTTTTGGAAGGATGAATCCTCCCACTACAGGCCATGAAAAATTTATAAAGAAGACACATGACGTAGCCAAGAAAGTTGGTGGTACAGCTCATGTAGTTGCCTCGCACAGTGAAGGTAACTCAAAAAATCCAATTCCCCAAAAGAAGAAACTAGGTTATATCAAGAAGATCGCGCATCCGGATGTGAATGTCTCTGGTTCATCTGAACAACACCCAACTATTCTACATCACGCTGCGAAGCTCCATGCTGCTGGTCATACACACTTGCATGTTGTAGCTGCTGGTGATAAAGAGTCTACGTTTCACAAATTATTGCATCAATACAATGGTAAAAAAGGTCCACACGGACACTATAACTTCAAATCAATTACAGTTCACTCTTCAGGTAAAAGAGATCCAGACTCCCATGATCACTCAGAAGGAGTATCTGGAACCAGTATGAGACAACACGCACATGACAACAATCACAAAGAATTCAAAAAAGGTCTTCCTAAGGCCCTTCATCCTCATAAGGACGAAATAATGAATCATATTAAGACGCAAAAGGAAAGCCTCGATCAAGATTTTGAAACTCTTAAAGAAACTGTTTGGAAGACTCCTCATCACACTGATGAGCATGATGAAGTTCATACACAAGCTGGTACACCACATGGTACTTTCCCAGATCATGTACATAAGATATTAAATCATCTTAAAGATAAAGACAACTATCATGCAGCAATGAAATCTGGAACAACAACGAGAGTTTCTCCGTTGCACGCACGTAAGTTAGGAAATACTGATGCTGGTAATCCAAAGGGAACGAGAGGCTTAGAAGGTGAAAAGGTGAAGAGAGTTGGGAGTTTAGGAAAAACACAAACAAAGCCTATCGCATTAAAAGATAAGCACACTGGTCATATGCATTTGCTTGCGGGGAATACTAGATTGACACATTCTGCATCTAAAGGAGACACTACTCATGTTCATACAATCCATTATGATTCAAGCAAGATGAACGAAGAACAAGAATTACCTATTGCTGGTCGACCAGGAGTTGACAGTTTCCGAAAGAAGCAGGAAGCGGAGCGCCGGCGTAAAATGAAACAACAGGGTCTTAAAACCGCGATAGACCGTCGTCCAACAAACGAAGACCTCGATCAAGGCTTTGAAGATCTCATTGAAGCATTAAATGTAGTACAGAGAATCAAACGCAAGCTGATCATGAGAAGAATTCGTCCTAAGATTAATAGAGCGAAACGATTGTTCAAACATAGAAAAGTACCTGAGAAGAATCTACAACAGCGCGCACGTAAAGCTGGTATTAAGTTTGTACGCAAGAGAGTTGCAGGCAAGAAGGGTACACAATATACTAAGCTCAGTGCAGCTGCTAAGATGCATATTGATAAGAAAGTATCAAAGCAACAGAAAATTGTTACAAATATTGCTCGTAGATTGTTGCCTAGAGCGAGAAAGGCTGAGTTAGTTAGATTACAAAGAAATGGATTAGAACAAGATTTTGCTGACTACCTTAAAGAAAGAACAAACGCTACATCTAGACAAGATGGTAAGCCTTTCGAGAGAGAAAACAGTCCAACTGCTGCAGCAAAAACTAAACATAAGTATAAAGATAAAAACGAAAAGGGCGTCCATGCTTCTTCTGTCACAGAACAAGACCTTCAATCATTATATCTAAAAGCTACAAAGGGTGAGTATCCTTTTGAAACTATCTTAGAAGTATTTGTTAGAGGAATTGAAGACTGGGATGGTGGTAGTAACTCTCCTGCGCAATATGCATTCAATCGAGTAAATTCATTCGTTGCTGGTGGTAAAGCATATGAGATGGATAGTGATTTAATTGATGAAGCGGAAACACGTGGAAAAGCATACTGGGACGCTATGAAAGCAAAGGGCGCAAAAAAAGCTGAAACAAAGAAGGTAGCAGATTTTGAGAAAAAACATGGTGTAACAAAACTTCCTAGTGGAACTGCAAAGGGTGTTGAACCACAGACCGTTGGTACCTGGACTCGTCCAAGAAAACTTGGTGCCTATGCTAAATCTCAACATACTAAACCCAAGGGATATGTGGCCGTTGATCATGCAAAATACGGAGACCTAGGCCCGTCTGGAAAAAAATCTTCGGGAGGACAATCAAAACTGTTAATGAAATCTGATTATGAACCAGAAGATAATATGATTGAAGCCTCTAGTAAACGTGCTGCAGATCAAACTTCAGAACGCGATCGTAAGATTGGCCGGAAGAGTGATGCACTAAGAAGTAAACAAAGTGTATCTACAAAATCGACAACTCTATTTAAGAGACGCCACGGTGGAAAGACATCTCAACACAGAAAAGGGACTGACGCTACAGTAGGCAGATCTAGTAGTGCAAAGACGACAGGAAGTACAAGAAGACCTACGGGCGGAGTAAAGAAAGCTCATAGAGATCTTACAAAATATAGTGAAAAAGATTTTAGAAGAGTTCATGGAGTTTCTAAATCAGCAATGAGACAGAGATTGGCTAACGAGAATTTTTCAATGGCTACTGGATCTGCTGGTTATGCTCAATCTGATACAGCTCCGGCACCTCGTGTAAAAGGAAAGAAAAAGAAAGTACTTGAATGGGGTACTGATAAAGCAACAGCTCATGCTAAGAATATGACTCCAGGTGAAGTTAATGAGGCTCTTCCTTTAGGTCATCCGCCAGGATATATGGATCCTGAACTTATAAAGAAATCGTTAGCGAAGAAACCGCAAGGCAAAACATTTTTCCAAGGATTTAATGATAGGAAGAATAGAGGCATAAAAAGTAAACCAATTGATAAAGATAAATTCTTTGGTAAGAAGAAAGTTGAAGAGAAGCTAGGTTTTGATACTCATACAGATGTAGTAGCTATGACAGACGCAGCTTCAGAGAAACCAAAGCGTAAACCAAAGAGGGAAGATCCATTGCCAACTTTTGCACAGCTGTCTCGCATAGGGCCAGATTGGCGGCAATCAAAGAATGAAAGTGTTGAAGAAGGTCTTGATTATAAAATGACTTACCACAAGCACCACACAAGTGGTGATGGAGCTGATAAAAAGTTGCATAAAACAGTTACTCATACATCTGTTAAGTTTGATCAAAAACCAACTACACCAGAACGTGTTCAACACGTAGTACAAAACTCTGATGTACATAAGCATATGAAGAAAACTGGTTATGATATTGATGTTTATGGTTCACATAAAAAAGACCATGGAGCATTTGAACGCAACCATGGTACTAAAGTAGCATATGAATCTGTTGAATGGAAAGCCATTCCTAAATGGAAAACTAAAGAGCCAGAGAAAGAACCAGTAAAAAAGGCAAAATCACTTGGTCCTTCGTTTAAAGGTTTGAAGCCTCGAAATCAACTTGGTCGAGTTGCTGAAACTATCGATCCAGGAAAAATTCCAAAATGGAATGCACCTGATTCTGGTATAAAAGGCATGAGTAGACAAAAAATGATAAAGAGTATGATCCAACAAGAGAAAGATCGTGATGCAAGAAAACATGACCGAATGATGGATAGGGCTAGACTCAGAGATGCCCGCAAAAAAAACAGTGAAGAATGATGAATAACTTTCGAAATTTTATAAATAATGATATAGATGAGTCGGTTGCATTGCCGCCTAAACTTCATAGGCTACTACGTATGGGGTTATCTAATAAAGAGGATCTTGAGACTATGAGAAGAGCCTTGAGATCCGGCCACGATAAAGCAATGCTTAGTCCAAGACTAAGAAAGCAGTTGAGTGGATTGC
>Ga0209816_1001498_pt1 | contig 17452 bp, 17 predicted proteins | sample CoawatmetaG01DNA_FD_187509 | JGI IMG/M metagenome (GOLD analysis project Ga0209816, IMG submission 187509) | Marine microbial communities from the West Antarctic Peninsula - Coastal water metaG017-DNA (SPAdes) (version 2) | ecosystem: Environmental > Aquatic > Marine > Coastal ... | reverse complement strand
AAACTAGTGATAAATGATGTACTTGGCCCATCAAATATGTGCAAATGACAAAAGTCAAAATAATATTCTGAATTGCGTTTCCACAAATATTTATATCTTATTGTTGATGGCATCATGACTGGAAAGAGCCATTCCTCAAACCCTTGAAAGATCGAATAACCAAAAGCCTTCAGCTTAATATAAAGAATTGTATCTTGATATTCAGATGAGAGATCATCATTGTTCTCAAGAATATGATAAATCCAAGATCGATGTGAACTTATATCTGTCGGTCCCATACTCTCAGTAAGTTCTACCGTAAATAGACTAGAAAATCCTATCGGCGAATAAAGAATTCGTTTACGCTTATCAAATGTTTGCAGTATCTTTGATATCACACTTTTCCTATTATACGTTGAATCAGAAAAATTGGGATTGGGGACTTCAGAAATTCTGACACTATTTGTTAACTTGCATAAGTAGTAGTCATCTTGATAAATGGAAGACCAAAAAAATTGGAACATTGCTATTTCACTCATCTCAGTATATCTGTTTGTTTTATAGATAAAACGCCCACCACTCTGGAACTCAATAGTTGGGATTTTCATTCTATGTGACACTATCGAAGCAAGAACATTATTGAATCGAAACCAGTTTCCTTGACAGAATAGCGCATCAACATTAGCATCATTAATCATTAACTCTAGAGAGGACAACGATTCCTTTAATTCTTTTTGATTAAACAGAATATCTTCGGCATTAAGTAAATTTACTGCAAAAAGAACACGTAAGATGCCTGAAAAATCAGAATCACGATCAAAAAAACATTTCCATTCACTTTTTTTTCTAACTGCTTCAACAAATCTATCACAATAATTTTCATAAAATGATCTTCTTATCAAAGAAGATGCTTTATTCTTTGGGATACAGTCATCAACACTTAATGAAACCCACTCAATACCTGGGATTTGAAACATGTACTTACGTTGTATATTTATGTAACCAACTCTCGACCGATGCCGATTTAATTTACCAATAAGTTGGTTAATTCCGCCGCGGAATATATGACCCAATAGTCGGAATCCTTTTACGAAAATATTATACAGGTAATAATATTTGTCAATATTTACATTAGTGTTATCAGCAAAATTATGCTTAGAAATCATTGGTGTGTCATTATACGGTTCTGAAAATCTCGTATTAATCCCGCAAATTTCAAAAACAAGATTTGCTATCCTTGCTCTAACATTTCTTGAAGTAGTGAAATCAAGATTCAGTAAATCGTTTGTCAGTAAAGTATTAGGAATAGACATCTTCATATGATCTGTACACTCCTGAATATCACTATGAATTAACAAGCCATCCTGATTAAGTCGACTTAATAAATCTATGACTAACGATGTACTATGATATGCATATTCTTTATTCAAAAAGTAGAATTCGTCATAGCTCATATTGTGATGAGCAGCAAAAATAATAGAAAATTCCGAAATAACAGAGTCGATCAACTTCTGCAAGTCTTCTTGGCACCCGTGATTTTCTATCCTATCCAAAAAAAAGCTATCTATCTGATTCATCTATTTTTGATATGGTTTTATAGATAGTTCACTCGTTATACATGCATACAAATCATTGGTAAATAGATTCACAATAGCCGAATAAAATTCGCTCAAAGAAAATAAATATACTTTCTCCCTACCTAAAGATTCTTCTTGAATTGTAAAACCAGATTTATAAAAGTTTGGATATACCTTACTATCTAGGCTCATTACAGCTTCACACTCTAGGTATCTTAGGTGAATATAGAAAGGCTCATAAACAACTTTATCCTGGCGTAATAGAGAATGAATAAACTCTTTAACATATCTATATGGAACACCTATTAACATCTCAACATGATGAATGAGTGTAGTCGTTTCTATTGGATGTAAACCAATACTCAAACATTTGCATCTAATTCAAGAAGCCTTAAATCTATTTTTAAAGAAACAGTCATACCTTTGGACACACCTAATTTCTCAAATGATTCTTTTATATCTTTATAGTTATATTGCATTTAATTAATTATTATCGAGTGAATAAAATGTATCTAAATTCTACTGTTATGAGTTGAAACTTAAGCTTAACCTAGGATCTCATATCTACAACAATTCGCCCTTTTTGATTGCCAATGAGAATTTTATCTATTTGAGAGTTAAGTTGTTCAAGACTGCAGTCAACTGCTAGGTATTCCAGATGTTTTGGTTTCCATTCATTAGCTAGTTTTGACCATATTTCTTTACGCCTAAGCATTGTAGACTCAGATGCGCCTGTACCTTGTAGACTTATTCCACGTAAAATAAAAGGAAACACTGTAGTGTGTAAATTGGATGAGGACACCAGACCCACAGAAACCACGGCTCCTCTTAGTTTGGTAGACTTTAGAATAGTATCTAGTGTGTTACCACCAACAGTATCAATAGCACCCGCCCAAATTTCTTTGAGTAACGTTCTTCCTGAATCATCATTAACTGCTTTACGATCTATTACTTCTAAAGCTCCAAGTTTTCTTAGGAAAACTTCGGCACTACTCTTACCAGAAGAAGCGCTAACAGAATATCCTAATCCAGCTAATAAAGCAACAGAAACACTGCCTACGCCACCAGTAGCACCGGTTACAATAATAGGACCACTATTTGGAATCAAACCTTGTTTCTGAAGTAGACTTACAGCAAGACCTGCAGTGTATCCAGCGGTACCATATATCATACTCTCACGTAAATCTAGACCCTTTGGTAAGTGCATTACCCAATCAGCTGGTACACGGATAAACTGACCAAATCCACCTGGAGTATTTGCCCCAAGATCGAAACTAATAATCACAACCTGATCTCCAACATGAAATCTACTATCACTACTAGATTCCACAATGCCAGCTGCATCGATCCCTGGAGTATGCGGATAATGCCTTGTTACTGTCATGTCTCCAGAGGATGAGAGTCCATCTTTATAGTTAAGTGAAGAGAAATGTACACGAATTAAAACATCACCCTTAGGAAGTTCACTGATGTTTCGTTGTTCAATAGCTCTTGTTATATTTAAGCCATCTTTATGAACAACAAGTGCTTTAAAAGTTTGACTCATATTAATTAATTGGCCTTTGGAGTTGGCATGTCATGAGGTGAAATAAGTGTAAATTCTCCATTACAAACTTCTACATTATTAACCTTAGTTTTAACAACCCCCTTTGAAACTCCTCTTTTATAAGATAATAAGTCAGCATATATATCAAGTTGACAATCAGGGGGCACTTTTGATATAAGTTTTGTACTTATGTCAGTAACAAATGACAGTTTATCGTTGTGTCCTTTTATTGTGTAAATAGCCAATACAAGAGTTTGAAGCATTGCTTCAATTTGTAAAACTCCAGGCATTAACATTTCTCGTTCCAGATGACACTTAAAAAACCAATCATCTTTTGTGAGTTTTTTAATGGCGTAACAACTTTTTCCTGGGATCACTCGTTCAACGTGATCAATCATCAAGAATGGTGGAATAATTTCTAAATACTCCATTATTTCATCAATATTTAAACTACAATCTTCCATTATTTATCTTTTCTTTTGAAGAAACTCTTGTATATCAATTGCAATCTTATCTCCAACCAGCCTGTATTTTTCTAAAAGGAATCTATATTCGCCAGTTTTTCCAAATTTATCAGGTAACCCTAGTATGAGTTGTGCAGGACTATTAGTAAATTTAGCTTTATATTCAGCCACAATACTTCCAAGACCACCAATAATTGAATGCTCTTCAACCGTAACAATAATCTTTGAAGATGATATAGCTATATCAATTTCGTTATAGTCAAAAGGTTTAAGTGTATGTGCATTTACAACTGTAGCAGAAATACCTAAATTAGCTAAAATTTTAGCTGCCTCAAGTGACTCATATACCATGGAGCCAGTTGCAAAAATAGTTATATCTGAACCTTTTCTAAGTGTAATGGACTTTCCTATTTCAAAATCATACTCTTCAGTATATATAGGGGGATTACCTACACCCCCTGTAAGCCTTATATACATAGGACCATCAAATTCAGCAGCAGCATGAACGACCTTTACAATCTCAGCGCAATCTGCAGGGGAGACAACAGTTAAATTCGGGATGGTTCTCATAACTGCAGCATCTTCTAGACCGTAATGAGAATTTCCAAGAAATGCCATAGATAGGCCGCTACCAATAGCTACAGCTTTTACATTTAATTCCATATACCCGAGATTCATACGAATCTGTTCACCAGAACGTAACGTAATAAAAGGGCCAAAAGAAGTCGCAAAAACGTTGTATCCTTCTTTAGCCAAACCTGCTGCAACGCCAATCATGTTTTGTTCAGCAATACCAACGTTTATAAATCTATCAGGAAAAGTATTTTTAAAACGTGCAAGACCTGAAGAGTCACCCAAATCAGCTGTCACCATCATTAACTTTGGATTCTTTTCGCCTGCAGAAAGTGCAGCTTGGCCAAATACAGCTCTCGATCCTAATCTTGACCATAAGCGTGCATTACTTGGATTAATTATAATTTTTCAACCCTCCAGCTCAGCAAGAGCTAATTCATACTTGCTTTTAGTTAAAATATTATGATGCCACTCATTATTATTTTCCATAAATGAAACGCCCTTGCCTTTGATAGTGTTAGCCACAATCATCTTCGGCCTTCCAGCAGCATGTTTAGCTTCAAAAGCACTGACAAGCTGAACTATATCGTGGCCATCAACATCGTAAACATCCCATCCAAAACTTTCAAATTTAGCAGCCAGATTTCCAAAATTAATAATATCGCAACTAGGTGTCATATCACTTTGTAATTTATTGTAATCGACAATTGCTATCAAATTATCCAACATCAATTGTGGTGCTAGCATAACAGCCTCCCAAACAGATCCTTCGTTGCATTCACCATCGCCAAGTAAAACATACGCTTTGTAATTAAGATTTTTATCTTTTTTAGCAGCATATGCCACGCCTATTGCCATTGACAAGCCTTGACCAAGACTACCATTTGAGGATTCAATTCCTAGATCTAGATTCATAATAGGATGTGAAATAAGATCACTCTCATTTGTTAGATAAGTATTGTATTTTTTTTCATCTATAAATCCAACAGCAAGTAAGGCAGAATAATATCCAAGTACGCCATGACCTTTACTTAAAATAAATCTATCGCGTTCAGACCAATAAGGGTTGACTTTATCAAAATTTAGAATATGTGAGTAGAGCGTTGCCATAATTTCAACCATTGATAGACCACCCCCAAGATGGGCTGCATGAGAGCTGCGATAACTAATCTCTAATATTTTTCGACGCATAAAGATAGCCATGTTCTCTATTTTTTTAAAATGATTCATATTAATGCCTTATCAATAATTAAGAAATTCCGCCATCAGCACGAATAATCTGTCCCGTAATAAATGAAGAAAGTTCAGAAGCTAAAAATAACGCTACATTGGCAATATCTTTTGGTTCTGCCGCTCTTTTGAGTGCTGAAGAATTAATGAGTTTTTCTCGAGCCTCGTGCGACATTTGATCAAACATGTCAGTCTTAGTAACACTTGGAGCAATAGCATTAACACGTATATTTGACGACCCTAACTCAGTAGCCATACTTTTTGTAGCTCTAGCAAAAGCTGATTTACTTGAACCATAAGCCAATGTGCCCGGGTCTGCAATAAATGCCGCAGTAGATGTAATATTAATAATTGAACCAGATTTATTTCTGGCCATAAGTTTTGCCACTCCCTGTGTGAGAGAAATCTGACTAAAAAAATTGATCTCAAATATTTTTCTTAACTCCGAAATAGTTGTCATTTGAAAAAGCGCGCCACTTGCAATTCCAGCATTATTAACTAGAACATCTACTCTGGGTGAAATTGACATAATTTCTTTTATTAGACCTTTGACAGATATTTCATCTGATAAATCGACTAGAACCGGATGTATAGAGATATTAAATTTAGTTTCAAGGCCTTGTATCCATTTTTCTGTCTCAGGACTTAAAGTTCGTATACAAGCAATAATGTTGGCTCCATTCTCTGCAAATGTCTCAGTTATACATTTTCCAATACCTCTATTGGCTCCAGTAACAACAACCACTTTTTTTTGTAATAAATTACTCATTTAGTATTATATTAATCTTTATCAAATTTACGATAAATAGACCCTCGCTCATAAACAGGTATAAGTATGTTCCAATCATCTTCCTCAAGAACGTTTCCTTCTGGAAATGGCGGGGAAGCCCCAACTTGCAATATTGATAATACTCCTTTATCTGAATAATAAGCTTGAAAAGAATGTTTCAAAAAAGTTGAAAATAATCGTATATTTATTAATTTAAAAGCACCTAAAACATGCATCCTTTGCTCTTCGTCTAACTCTTTAAATTCCTTTGCAAATGTATCAATAGAAATTTTAGTTAATTCTGATAAAAAATCAATTACTATTTGTTGTATTCCATATTCAAGTTGATAGGCGTTAAAATCTACTTTAGACGCGGGAGGCATTCCTAACTTATAATCACCTGGTATAAAAGTATCAAGAACCGTGTTTATCATATATTATCAAACAATATTAGCAATATTTTTACGAATATAATCACAAGCAAATAAAGTTATCGCTTGAGCTGTGGCAACAGGATTTGCTGCACTAGAAGTAACAAAAATGCTACTGTCTACAATAAAAAGGTTTTTTACTTGGTGTGCTTGCCCATATTTATTCACCACAGATGTTTGACAATCTGTTCCCATACGCGCTGTTCCCATCAAATGCCAACCTGTATTCTTAACTGGTGCAAAAGAAGATGTCACTTTAGCATCTACCTCAGAAAATATTTCTTTGCTCATTTTAATGCCGTGTTTAAGAATTTTTTTAGTATTATCACTCAATTTATAATGAACTTTGACACCCGGCAGTCCAAATAAATCTTTATTATCATAATCAAGTTCAACTTGATTATGTAATTCAGGCAAATCTTCTGCAATAATAGCTATACCGGCAGTATGGTTAAATAAGTTGTCAAACTGTTCATGGTGCTTCTTGCCGATGGATAATTGTCGCATAAAATACCCAGAAATAGCTGTTTCTATAGGGGGAGCACCTCTTAAAATTTGCATAGTGTAGCCACGCACAAAATCATGATCGTCCCTAGTTTCATAAAATTCTTGACTCAGAATACAGCAACCATGAGGCCCCAAACTTGACTTTAAATCTTGTTCAAACACACCCTCTACATAAGCAAGGGGGTGAATCATTAAATTCTTACCAATAAGGCCATTATCATTTAATAATCCGTCTGGAAATGCCAATGACTTTGAATTCAATAATAATCTTGGTGTACCAATACCGCTACATGCAACAATAACTATATTTGCTTTGCATTTATGCTCTACACCATCAGCATCCAAATACAATACGCCATCAGCTAAGCCCTTTGAATCAAGGGTAATTTCATACACTCTAGATTCGGTATATACTTCAACACCATTTAATCGAGCCAAAGGCCAATATGTTACGTCTACACTTCCTTTTGCTCCTTGAGAGCACCCAACATTGCATGGTCCTATATTTATACAAGAAGCCCGACTTTTACGTTTATCAGTATTAATAGCTGCATAAGAAGGCCACCAATGCCAGTTCTTTTTATTGAACGCTTTTGCCATTACTTTGCCCATATCACCTAATGGTATGGGAGGAAGAAGAGAATTATATTCAGGATATGCAGTATCGCCAACCAATCCAGCAACTCCCATTATTTTCTCATTTTCATTAAAGAAGGGTTCTAGCTCAGAATAGCTTAATGGCCAGTCATCTGCAATATTGTCCAAGGTTTTTACTCGAAAATCAGATGGATGAAAACGTGGAAAATGAGCAGAATAAAGAATAGTACTCCCGCCAAATCCATTAAAATTTGCAATAGATATCGGAGATTTTGAATCATCAATAGGATAATCTGCAGAATTTTTTCGTATGTTTGGGTCAAAACTGAAACTTCCAGAGCGAGCTAATTCCCAGTCTGTCGATTTTGTTGGATAGTCTGATGAATCAGCTATAGAACCCTGCTCAAAACAGATTATACGAAGAGACTTATCTCTACTTAAAGACCAAGCTGCTGCTGCTCCACTCGCACCTGAACCGATAATAATGATATCAGCAGTGTCAGTCATTTTTTTTCAGGCTTCTTAGGCAAATATTCTTCCAAGATTTCAGGGATGGTAATTAACATATCAGCTTCACAGGCTATTTCATTATTCGTATATGCAACACCCTTACCTTTACAAATTCCTCTGTTCCATGAAATAACCTCAGTATGAATTTCAAATTTTTCACCAGGTAGAACCTCTTTTCTAAAACGAACAGTATGGGATAAGGCGTGTGTCACTTTTCCTTTTAGGCCAGGCAATGTAGTAATTGCTACAGTCAGCATTTGAGCTAGTGCTTCAAGTTGTAATGCTCCTGGCATATTTGGACTACCAGGAAAATGAACAGGAAAAAACCATTCATTCATTGTCATATTCTTGTAGCCACGAGCATATTTACCTGGAAGAACTTCATCTACAAAATCTATCATTAAAAAAGGATATCGGTTTGGTTGATATTCTTGAAGTTCAATACTATTCAAACTAAATTTTTTCATTATTTTTTTTAACCTTTCAATTAAATTAATTAATATGCACTATCCTCGATAGATGCTCTATTATGTTGTAACCATCCCATATAACTCCCATATCCAAGGACCTGCCAATTGGGACAATTCTATCAATTCCACGTAACTTATTAGAAACCACAAAACTCTTCAATTCTTCAACATCAAAACCAAAATAAGTTAATGTTTGACAACGATCATCGATAATTTCAGATAACTCATTTAGATTCTTAATTGAAATTTCATGCACAGTTCCAAAGTAACCTCTCTGGCTTTGTTGGTGATCACTAAAATGAGATAGTTCGATATTAAATAGCAAGTTGTTGTCATGCTTTACACTTGCTACATTTTCATTTAGTATTGCATTCTCACAAGCATTTACATATTTATCCATATAATGTATAGGTTCCAATTTATGTTTAGATTTCACATACCGAATAAACGCATCCCATAGTATTTTCTTAGCCTCTAAAATTATAGAACTATCACCAACCCAAGCCAACAATTGAGGAGAAGTACAGGCATTTTGATCCATAACATATATGTCGTTAAAAAGATTTTCACACAGCGTTTGAATCTCATTTTTATTCAAATCAAGCAAACATTTCGCTCTTATTGTTGATAGTGAAAAACGATCAGGAAAAACAACCTCTCTTGATCTAGGCTTACACTTATAACTTCGCATAAGCTCGACTGTATTGTCACCACCCCAAACTACTCTTGCATCAGCAATAGACATCCAGAATTGATTAACTCTATCATCCCTTTCAAATTTAATTAAATGAATAAAATTACTATCATATCCATATTTTTTATTGTTAAGAAGAGTGTTGATTTCGTCAATAATTATTAACGCTGAAATATGATCTTCAGATGGCAATCGAACTACACATATATTCCCAGATAAAACCCCGAATGCTAAAGAAAATGCAAAATTAACAGGTACATTTGATGGGCTAATATGAAAAGCCAAACCAACACCTAAGCGCAAGTTTTTATCTGTTTGATTCTTAGCTATTCGCATTAAATTAGATTTTCTACACCAAAAAGCAAATGTTGCTATATCAGGATATTCTCTAATGTTTGCTTTGCTTAATAAAGATTTAGAAAGATCTGAAAGAAAGTTAATACGTGACTCATCAAACACTATACAGGGTGTATTGGATATTGTTTTTGAACCTCTAGTTAAAAAGGTTGTTTTATTATGTATTTCTTCAGGTATATGTATCACTACAACCTCTTATTTCAGCGCTTTTTATACGACCATGTACTTTAAAATACTTACCCTTTCTCCCGCACTTACAATCGTCAATTCCACATATTGTTCCTAAGTCTTCTGTAAGTATTGAATGCCCAGGATAGCTTTTTGGTATAACAGACAAAAGTTGTATTAGCCCTGTTATGCCAATCTCTTCTGAAGAGTGAGTTTGGTGACTTCTAATAATTACATCAGAAAAAGATGGTGTATGAAAGAAGCCATATTCACATTCTACAAATATTGATCCTGTTTGTTCAACCATTCCATAGTAATTATGAATATTTGTGATATTGGATATCCCAGAAATTCTATTTTTAAACTCACTATTATCAACAGATTGATTTTCTAATTGTTTCCATCCACCTCCATGGAATAGAATACCTTTAGACATCGACAGATGTTTACCTAACTCTTCTAATTCAAGTACAAAATGCCTCCATATAATAGAGGTAAAACCAAAAATAAGAATGTTGTCAGACTTATATTTATCTAAAAACCTCTCAACTCTTTCAAAATTCATAGACATATCTTCATCAAGTGCAAATTCAACATCTCGCCCAAACATCGAAAATCCAAGCACTCCAGCGGTACGCGCTGAAAATTTTTCGCGATTTGAGATAATTGATTTTGAATCAATAACTAACATAGGGAGTCTTTTTGTACCAATAAAATCAGACATAATTTTTGATAAAACTTTTACTTGAAGTGATGATGTATCACTATCAAGAAAGATTTGTGAAACACCTTGCCCAGTTGTCCCTGAAGATGTCATAGTTTTTACAATATTTTTTTTTGGAACACTAAGTAAATTCGTATGTTTAAAAAGTCTAACAGGTATGAATGGCACATCTGATATTTCTTTATAAGTGTGTTTGATTTTTCCAAACTTTTCCATTAAAGTTTTGTACTCAGAACAATTTTTTATATGAAATTGAGTCAGATAATTCATATTACCTAACATGTAATGGCTTTTATCGTCCTTATTTAGGCCAAAAACTGGAATTGTGCCAATATCTATCATTTACTATTATTTAAAAATTTATAATCGATCTTTCCATTATCTAATCTAGGAAATTCAGAAATAACATTAATTTTAATTGCAACATGATTAATACCAATAACTTCTGAAATTTCTGACCTTAGGGAGTCCTGAGATAAATTTGGATGATTAATTATATGGATAACAATTTTATTATCGTCTCCAGTAACTAGACTTTCAAAACCTTTATTTGAAACGATTTTTTCTAGTGAATCAAGAGATATTCTATTCCCATAAATCTTAATAAAGCGGTTGGTGCTTCCCTCGATGTAAAAATACCCTTCACTATCAAATTTAGCTAAATCTCCAGTCTGAAGAACTCCTTTATTAATATCGCCTAACTCTAAGTCATTTATTGAATTTGCATAGCCCATTGATACATTTTCACCACTGTAAATAAGCTCACCAACTGAATTGACTTGATCAATCAACTCACCATTTTTATTCTCAATCCAAAGCTTTCCATTGGGTATAGCAATACCTATACTGTCTGGCTTTCTCTCAATATCCTTTGGCGGTAGATATGACATTCGAGCAGTTGCTTCGGTTTGTCCATACATTATATAAAACTTAATATTTTTTGACTTTAAAGAGTTATTAATTTTTTCTATTTTATTAAAATCAAGTCTTCCTCCAGCTTGAGTCATTTTGTTAATTGACGATATTTCCAATTTATCAACGCCGAGTCTTAAAATCATCTCATAATTATAAGGCACACCTGCAAAGCTTGTAACTGAATACTTTTTAACTAAACGCCAAAAATTCCCTTCCATCATCGATGAATTTGTAAGAACAAGTGAACCACCAGAACTTAGGTGAGAGTTAATTACTGACAATCCATAGGAGTAATTATAGGGTAGCGACGTTATCGCCCTATCATCAGAATTGATATCAAGGTATTTAGATATTGATTTTGCATTTGAGATAAGGTTCCTCTTGGTTAGCTTAACAAGTTTTGGTGAGCCAGTAGAGCCTGAAGTCGTTAATAATAATGCAAGGTTTGGATGAAGTTTTATGCTTTTCGACTTGCTTCCTATGAATAGTCCATACTCTCCAAAGCTTGATAATAAATTTAAATCATTAGAAGGTCTAGATTCTTTTTGAAAAATATATTTGGGCTTATATACATCTATTAAATTATTAAGCTGATTTTGATTAATCATTGAGCTAAGCAACAAAGGAACCATACCAGACTCAACTGCTGATAAATAACAAACTATAGTTGCAAAATTATTCTCACCAACGATAAACACCAAATGCTTACCGTCAAAAAAAGTTTTAAATTCACTTACATTTTTGTAAAGATCTGCATAAGTTAATATAGAACCATTGCTTTCAATTATCGCTATATCATTTAGATTGCCGACATTAGATATGAACATTACTCAATTTCAATATCATAATTTTTCAATTTTTCAATACCTACTGTATATGATGCAAAATCAACAATATCATCTATATCCATCATAATATCAAAAGTGTCTTCAAGCGCAGCAATCATTCCCATGTGACCAACAGAATCCCAAGCAGGTATACACTGATAAACAAATTCTTCATTAAGAACTTCTTCTGATACTGAAAAGCAATCGATAAAAGCTTTATTATACTTTTCCCTATTTGTCATATTATTACCTCAATTAAAAAAAATACTCTGTTTAACGGGACTTTTCAAAAGTCTGTCGTTGATTAATCCACTCATCTATATTATTAACTATCTTGGGAGCCTTGATAACCATATCCTCATAAGATTCTACCTTTCTCGCCACTATAATATGGTTATCACGAAAGTGTGGAATAAGATTGACAATCAAGTCACGAATCACTCTCTTCAGTTTTCCTTTTAATGATGAATTTTTTCGATTTTCCTTGATCAAATGACCATCCACCACACGGTATTTCCCAAACTCTGCCTCATAAAAGTGATGCTCCAATACCTCAAAACCAGCCCACTGTAATAGCTGAATTAATTCTTCACGAGAATATTCTCTAAAGTGGGGTCGCCAATCTCCATTGTAAAAAAAATTACCTGATATTAATGGTACATTACAACTACGCCCACGAAATAATGCTGAAAGTCCGTTAAAACGAGTCAAATTATCTGTAGTCAGTATCATCAATGCATCAAGCTTTGATACACGATTAATCTCCTGAAGAGTATGTATCGGGTCATAAAGGTGTTCAATAACATCTGTAAAAATTATGTAATCAATACTTCCATCTGTCATTGGAAACGACGTCGCTCTTCCATTATCTAAATGCAATCGTGGATCAAGATCACATTCGATTAGCTCTACCCCAAACTCTGACATTTTTTCCTTAAATTGGTCAGAAAATCCAAGCCCAACACCAAAATAGCTATAATTTTCAGGCTTAGGATAATACTCATAAAAAAGTTGGGGCATATGACCTGGATATACACCTACATCTAACAACTGTGATGCATGTTTATTGAAACTAAAATACTTCTCAATATGCCTCATGATATAACGAAATCTGACAAAATTTACCAACAGCTCATCATTATCAACTAACCATTCTGTTGAATGCTTACTTATGACTGTCCATGGAAGTGGCTTATAATTTTCTAAATATTTTTGAAAAGATTTCACTGTAAGCTCCTTAGAAAATTGAAATATTGTTGTCCCATGCTGTGCGCAGAAAATCCATTCTGGATTCTTTGTCTGCCTGACATACCAATTTTCTTACGTAAGTCAGCACTGTTAATTAATTTCTCAAGATTTTCTTGCCAGACGGAGATATCTTTAGGCTCCACAAGAAAACCGCTCTCCTTATCTACAATCACTTCAGGAATAGCTCCAATTCGGGAAGCTACCACTGGTATCCCTATACTCATCGCCTCTGCCATCGAGTAGCCAAAACCCTCAAAGTCAATTGTAGGCATCACCAGAATGTCAAACCCAGAAATAATTTTGTGTGAATCGCCAGGCAGAAATCCTGTGAAGGTTATTACATTTTCCAGTCCAAGTGAAAATACCATATGTTTCAGCTCAGCAAGTAAAGTATCTTTGCCGGATCCAACCACTATCAAATGAGCTTTTTCTTGTAGGGCACTAGAATGATGAAATACTTCCAGCATAGTGAGATGACCTTTATGTGGATCAACTGGGCCAATTATGCCAATTAGAATCTTATCCTGCTTAATATTCCATTTTGTCTTAAAGTCATATGGATCAGTAAGATATTCCTTTAAACCCAACCCATTGTTAATCACATGTAGATTTCTTAAGGGAGTATAAATTTCCAACATATTCTTACTTGCTTGTGAGACTGTAATAGATGGGATATCCAAAAACTGTATCCACCATATAAGTAAAGAGGTAAGCACAGCCATTGGTCCGCCTACTTTGGAAGTTGGGGAATGGTGGACCAGAAGGAATGTACTGATTTTAGTTGATTTATGCAGCTTGCCAATAATAGCCGCTAACCAATTAGTAATGCCTCCAGGATAACCCCCGTTATTTGACAACAATATATCCGGTGATACCTCTTTAAGCAACGTCCTGAATGTTCTCATAAAGCGTATAAATGTATTTAAATTAGCAGAAGCTCGCTTTAACTTGGACGATTCTTTTGCTGCTCTTTGAAACACGCCATCAAGAGTATGAATAGTAACAGATGAGTTGGTCAATTGCTGCTTAAGAAAAGAAAGCCCTTCATTATCAGGGTTACTAGCAATAATGAATTCATCTTCTTTATTTGGCCAATAGTTAATCAAGTTTGCAAGATGTGTATCAACTCCACCATAACCAAGCTGTTCATAGTAAATTAATATTTTTCGACTACTCATAGGGACTACTTAAATTTAATGGATTATTAATCTAGAATTAGAATTATTTTCTAGCTAGTGAAATGACATCCCACATACGCTCATCAGCTTGACCATCAGCTGTATAAAAATATTCAACAAAGAATTCTTCAAAGTACTGATTAGATTTATTGACGTACTCACCAGTGTAAATTGAACTTACCCACTTGTCAAAATGACTTATATCATAGAAGCTCGGAATTCTTGGATCAATTTCTCTCGGTGAAAACACACCAAGCGGCTGAAGTACAGCAGCAGGAATCTTATTAAATAAAGTTTCATATATAAGACTTGAATAACCGCATACTAGCGCATTAGTATAAGGAAGTAGTACCCATGAAGATACATGCATTATCAGCTTAACTTGAAGATGAGATAAATCTTTACTAATTTTATGTTTAATCCAATTGATATTACTTGCAGAATGGACTGTAACCAGTATCAAAATATCATTCTTTGGGTTCCATTGAGACAATAGCGAAAGCACAAACCACGCATCATTCGAAGAAAGTGCGACCAATATAACTTTGCGATTTATGTCGCCTATTATCTGATCGATTTCGCTTTTCTGTATTCTATTTCTATTACTATCCATAAAATGTTTTACTTTCAGACTACCAATCGTATATATTCTATTATTTGGATAAAATTCAGATAGTATATTTCTATACTGTTGGCCATGGACCAGAAAAAAATCAGGCATTGGACAGGTATGAATATTTTCTATACCTTCTTTGTTGATAAACTCTGATTTCCTATTGTATGCCTCACCGTAGTTTCTTGACTCCTGAGAGTGCTGTAATGCATAAAATATAGCTTTAGTTCGATTATTAAGATGATAATCAGTTCGCGTCTCAACAAATAACTCTAGATAAGTAACAATAATTTGTTGTTGCTCCATTACATCCAAGAACCTCTTTGTAGCTAACCCATGGAGTTTGCAATATTGCATTAAACCAAAATATGTCTGCTCCCAATGATCTATTAGAATCATTGATAGATTCATCCCTGAAATAGTAAATATATTTCTAAATTCTGTTTTCTTTTTCCATTTATTGAACTTCCTCAATTCATTGAACGTACTCCAATAGACCTCAAAAATATCATTAGCTTTTAATTTAGACTCGGGGTAAAAGGTATGTCTTCCAGACTTTTTCTTCAGCTGCCTAAGTTGTTTTCGTAATCTAAAAAATGAAACGTCAGAGTCTTTAGAATATCGTAGTATATACACTAAATATCCAGCCTCTAGTTGATGCTGCCTATCTCTTAATGGTGAATGCATCAAATGGCGATCATACCAATTACCTTTTTCACTCATAACCCAGTTTGCAGGATATGTAGTTACAAACCAGATTATTTTCTTTACCACCGATTCTTCTTTTATTCTGCCAGTAAGCCACAAAACTAACAGCCATCTTTCAATACTGCTATATAGTGAACGAAATATTCGAATATATTTTATTGCAGACGGAAAAGTTGTCTTAATTTTATACTTGCTACCTTGGCCTTTCTTTATAAAACAAGCTGATATTTCAGGAAAATTTAGGTTTAATGATTTTATTAATATCTTATCATCAGTCTTAACATGCACATTACTCTGAAATTCATTACAGAGATACATTACCATTAAGCGGTGTAACCACTGATTATCCCGCTCTGATTCTTTACGTACAAGATTATTGATCCACCAGGTTGACATTCCTTTCCACTCAAGCATCTCAACCAAGTCTTTATTTTTCTCAATCTTAGTTAATCGAACGTCAGCAACCCAATCTGCGTATTCCTCCCGCAACTTGACCCAGAGTTCTTTTACTTTTTGTTTGTCATTATCTGGAACATGAGTTATATCAAGCTTATTATTAAAGTAAGAAACCGATATTGCGTCTCCAATCATCAGTTCAAGATTAGGCATTCGATCCTTTCAAAGCCATCCTTTGTATCCACATCATGTGCTTCATATCGTGTATAAATCATACATACCTTTAACCCATATTCAAGGACTCTCATCATATCTATTGATTCAGCAATTTCCTAAGGAATTGGAGCCATAATCCATATATTTAAACAGGAGGTAATATATTCATCCCAAGCGTTTTTAGATAGATAAATAGTATATTTATTGGAAATGTAGGTTTATTTACATTTAATATTACTTATTCCCCGCCAGAAACAGCTACAATTTGCCCAGTAATATATGTATTTTCTGCAGAACCCAAATGATAAATAGACTTAGCTATTTCTTCTACTTTAGCCAATCTCTGCATCGGAACTAATTTCACTCTCTTTTCAATTCTATCTTCACCAATTTCTCTAAATTTTCTTGTATCCGTCACACCAATACGCACTACATTTACTAGGACATTATTCTCATACCACTGTTTTGAGATGCTGGGAATAAGTTCAGTTGCATATTTAGTAACTGAATAACAATACGTATCAATCCCACCACCAAACTTAACACCTATACTACTTCCAACAACAATACGTCCCCACCCTTTCTTGCTCATTGAATTACCTAAGTATTGAATTAAGAGAATAGTTGGAATAGTATTTATTGTGAAGTGAGAGATCAAATCAGAACTACTAATTGAACCATAATTGACAGACTTTCTGACTGATGCCAAACTTATAAATATATCTATTGAACTTAATAGTTCATCTCTATTTTTG
>Ga0209816_1001494_pt1 | contig 17464 bp, 15 predicted proteins | sample CoawatmetaG01DNA_FD_187509 | JGI IMG/M metagenome (GOLD analysis project Ga0209816, IMG submission 187509) | Marine microbial communities from the West Antarctic Peninsula - Coastal water metaG017-DNA (SPAdes) (version 2) | ecosystem: Environmental > Aquatic > Marine > Coastal ... | reverse complement strand
CCTTTCGCACTTCCAGCCAGCCCCGCAGACAACTCATTATAACTTGCCTGCGGCACGCGAGGATCTCCGAGTCAGCCTTCAACTTAATTCCTCGAGCGGCTAGAGGATCAAGGTGTTTTGGAGGTTTATTCTGGCCATTCTCGCACAGCCTTGATCCAATGCATGTTTGGATTGTGAACTGCTGGCGCCAATGGGCCCGCCGATGGCGGCTGGATCGACGACCTGAAGTGCAGAGGTCACGATGTAAACGAGGTGACCACGGTCGGGGGCCGCGCCTCGTCCCTGGTGGCCTTGCGGGCCGGTTGGTCGGTGGAGGTCGCCGCGACCGCGCGGTCGACCCGGTCGTGGGACGTCAATACGCCGTCACCACGAGCGGGCCCCGTGCCCGCCGGACCTCGGACGCCCAGCCCAGCGAGACCGACTTCGCCGATTTGCGCGTGGCTCTTTTTGGCACATTCCACGACCTCGAGGCCAATTCCACCACGTCCTTGCTGACGCATGGCATCGATATGACGCGAGCGCCGCGACCGAGCTGCCACCAGGCTTGGCGGCCCCACTCTACGGGGGGCGTCAGTCGCTCCGCATGGCGACGCACGAGACCCGCCTGAGCGATCCCTCCCGCCGGCGGCCCTGGGTGATCGGCGCCTCGCTGATGACAGCGCAGAGCAACTACCGCGGCGCTGTGGTTGTCCTAAATTCCCCATCCGTTTTAGGTTCCCAACTGCGCGGCGACTTCAGTGAAGCTGCAGTCTATGGAGATAATCACAGCCTAGGGGCAGTTCGTTTCCAACTCTTCGAGCCAAATCCGCGCCGATCCGTCGGATGGCGCGCGCCAGTCGCCACGCGGTGAGAGGTTTCCGCCCGACATCACTTTCGGCCCGTTCGGCATCGCCGAGCGCTTGAACTGGCTGAGCTCGAAGAAGCGGAAGAGGAACACGCCCAGCCAGCGCTTGATGCTCGCCAGGTCGTAGGCGTTGCGGGCCTCAAGGGGCAGGTGCGGGGGCCACTGGCCGATCGCGCCGTCCTTCCACGCATGCCAGGCGAGGAAGGCCACCTTGGAGGGTCGTAGTCCATAGCGGGTGATGTAATAGAGGTTGAAGTCCTGCAACTCGTAAGGTCCCACCTTGTCCTGGGTGCTTTGGATGGCGCCTGAAGCGTCAGGCGGCACCAGCTCTGGCGAGATCTCCGTCTCAAGAATGGAGATCAGAGTCTCAGCGGCGGCACTGTCGAACTGGCCGCTTCGCGCCACCCAGCGGATCAGGTGCTGGACTAAGGTCTTCGCCACAGAGCCGTTGACATTGTAGTGGCTCATCTGGTCGCCGACGCCGTAGGTGCACCATCCCAGCGCCAGTTCGGAGAGATCGCCGGTGCCGAGCACGAAGCCGCCGCGCTGGTTGGCTAGGCGGAACAGGTAGTCGGTGCGCAACCCCGCCTGCACATTTTCGAAGGTGACGTCGTAGACTGGCTGACCTTCAGCGAACGGATGGCGCAGGTCCTTCAAGAGTTGCTGCGCCGCCGGTCTGATGTCGATCTCTTCGCCCGTGACCCCCAGGGCCCGCATCAGCTTCCATGCGTTCGACTTCGTGTGCTCGCTGGTGCCGAAGCCCGGCATGGTGAATCCGAGGATGTCCGCGCGGGACCTCCCCAACGCATCAAAGGCCCTGGCCGCCACGATGAGCGCGTGCGTGGAGTCCAGTCCGCCTGAAAGGCCGATCACGACATGCTTCGACCCGGTGGCCTCGAGCCGTTTGGACAGGCCCTGCACCTGGATGTTGAAGGCCTCGTAGCAGTCCCTGTCGAGGCGCGCCGGATCGTCGGGCACGAAGGGGAAGCGGTCGACCGATCTCACGAGGCCGACATCGTTGAAGCTCGGGTTGTGCGCGAACGTCACGCGCCGGAAGCGGGTCTCCGGGTGACCCGCCGCGACGGCGGCATTGTTGAAGGTGGGCGTTCGCATGCGCTCCAACCGTAGGCGCTCGACATCCACGTCGGCGATCGCCATCTGCGCCTCGGTTGGAAAGCGGTCGGTCTTAGCCAGTACGACGCCGAGCTCATGAACGGTCGCCTGGCCATCCCAGGCCAGGTCTGTGGTGCTCTCCCCGGGCCCAGCAGCGGAATAGAGGTAGGCCGCCTGGCAGCGGAGGGATTGCGAGGCGCAGAGCAGCGCCCGATCATCGGCCTTGCCGACCACGATGTTCGAGGCCGAGAGATTGCAAAGAATGAAGGCGCCCGCGAGTGCGGCCTGGGTCGAGGGCGGGGTCGCCGCCCAAAAATCCTCGCACATTTCCATGTGGAAGACGAAATCCGGTAGGTCGGCGGCCGCGAAGATCAGGTCGGTCCCGAAGGGCACGGCTTGGCCAGCCAGCTGCAGTTCCAAGCCGATCACCCCTGCGCCCGGCGCGAACCAACGATTTTCGTAATACTCACGGTAGTTCGGCAGGAAGCTTTTCGGGATGACGCCAAGGATCCGGCCGCGCGACACCGCGATCGCGCAATTGTAGAGCCGGCCGTTGTGTACGATGGGAGCCCCGAGAATCAGTACGGGCGCCAGGTCGGCGCTCGCCGCCAACAGGCGTGCGAGCGCCGCTTCGACGTCCCGCAGAAGCGCGTCCTGCAGGAGAAGGTCGTCTATGGCGTAGGCCGAGAGGCCGAGCTCTGGGAAGAGCAGTAGGTCGACACCCTTGGCGTGACCCTCCCGCGCCAAGTTCAAGGTCTCCTCGGCGTTGAACCCAGGATCCCCGACCGCGAGGCGTGGCGTGCACGCGGCGACGCGCACCAGGCCTTGCGAATGGATCGAGTAAAAGTTCTGAGACACGGTTCCCTCTCACGCGCGCTGTGATGAATTCCAAAGCCACGAGGCCCATTGCAGGTTGCCCCCAGCGGGGCCTGGCGCTGCGGCGATTCAAACAGCCTTCGCGGGCTGACGCGCAGCGTTCGGCATGACGTTTCCACGCAACAGCACCTTCACGCCAATGGCCATTGTGGCTAGCCCTCGCCCAGATCGGCTACCGGAATTTGCATGCGCTCGATTCTGAAAATCGTTCGCCCGCCCGCCGGGCTGGCGGGAATTATCGGCGGCGCGCCATCGTCGCGGAGAGCGGATGATCACTGCGTTGGTCGGCGCCACGGCTAGGATTGGCAGTCGCCAGCTCCTCCCTGGTGAAAGGCTCATCCCTTCGGGATCGGCCAACAGCGCCAGCGCGAGGTCACTGGCGTTTTTCTCGGCCTCGCTCATGAGTGGGTTCCGCACGTCGGCGCCGTTCTTCTGGGGAGATCTCCGCAAGCAGCCCTTTTTCAGGGGAACTATAGAGCGAAGCTAAGATCAGGGCGCACGATCCGGCCACGATCGCACTGTCCGCTAGGTTGAATGTCGGCCAATGAGCGTTCCCAATGTGGACGTCGATGAAGTCCGTCACCGCTCCGCTCCGTAGCCGATCGAGAACGTTGCCGAGGGCGCCGCCGGAGATAAGGGCCAGGGGCCCAGCTATGGCGAGCCGGGCCTCGCGCCACATCCACATCAGCAGCCAAAGCGCCACGGCGCCAGTCGCTGCGATCAAGACCCAGCGACCAGGGTCGCCCGCTCCGGCGAATAGGCCAAAGGTGATGCCGCTGTTGAAGCCGAGGCGAAGGTCCAGAAACGGCGTGAACGCCACAGGCGCCTCGCCCAGGAACCGCTGCGCCATAGCCTTGCTCGCCTGATCCACCGCGAGCATGGTCAAAGTGAGCGCGGCGCCGATAGTCCTGTGCGGCATTTGCCCTATCCTTCAGAAATAATCGGAGCCTGCGATCTAAAGTAGCTAGAGGATCAAGAGTAGTTCGCAGGTTTGCGACGCCGCGTGAAAGTGGAGACTTTTAAGACACGCGAAGCCGGATCCTACGAACAACGGTCACCATCTGAGGTCCATTCACGGTGGACCCCAGCGACGCGAAAATTCAGGTAGAGGTTTGCGAGATAATTGCCCACGCCAGCCGCGGGTGAGACCGCTATGCGAGCGAGGAGATAGGGTAGATTTGCCTTGGTGACGAGAAGCCCGACGCCCGCCGTAATGAAAAGGGCTCCACTGATTGCGATTAGGATGAACCAGATATAGCCCGTTCGCATAGACCGCGCGGAATACGCGAAGACGAACCGACGGCTTAGAAGATAGTTCGCGCTGACCGCAACCAGGAAGCTGGCCGGCGTCGAGACCAGATACGGCAGGGCCAGATACTCAGTGAGCAGGCCCAGCATCAAGAGGTCGGCCGCGAACGTGCCGCCCCCTATTAGGCCGTATTGAAGGAACCTTCGGGCGCCACGCGGAAGGCGCGTCATGACACCCTCGCAGCGTCGGGTGGCGTCTTGCGTCCTGCGGACCGTGAAGTCCCCTGCCAGCGCACCATGAACGTCTCCCGCGGTTCTGTAGCGGCCAGCATGCATGCTGCAGTTACTAGAGGAGCAAGAGATGATCGGAAGGAGACCGTTATCCATCGTGCTGGGACCGGCGGGGTCCGCCGCGGTGAGTGGAGATCAGGGCTTCGAGGGTGGCGCCCGCCGACGTGCGGCCTTCACGCGTTGCGCGGACACGCCTTCACACGATCGCTCCGCGCCAGGCCAGCACCAGAATGATCGCGCCCAGGAGCGCGCGATAGATCACGAACGGCCACGCCGAAAAACGCTCCAGAAGGCGCATCAAGCCCCAGATTCCGGCAAACGCGGAGATGGACGCGACGATAAGACCAACGGCCAAAACCGACCAACCATGCGCGTCCAGATGCGCACCCCACAGCGCCCAGAGTTCCCTCGCCCCGGCAAGACCGATGGCGGGAATACCAAGGAGAAACGACAAACGGGCAGCCTCCTCGCGGCGAAACCCCAGCGCCAGGGCGGCGGTGAGCGTTGAGCCCGACCGGGACACGCCGGGCAGCAGGGCGCCAACTTGCGCGATCCCGACCGCGATCGCGTCCGCAAGCGAAGAATCCTGGAGCGTCCGGCGGTGCGCGGCGAACAGCTCGGCCGCCGCCAGCAGCCCAGCCATCGCGACGCATGACCATCCGACGACAGATAGGCTCCGAAGCGGCGAGTGGCAGGCGTTCAACAGGGGCGCGAGGGCGATTCCAGCGACCACGAGCGGCACAGTGGCCAGACCGATAGCGATCGTCAGTCGCAGATCGTGAGGGTTGGACGGTCGGCCCGCGACGGCGGCGACGGCGTTGGAAACGAGCCCGCGGACATCGCTCCAAAAATAGGTGAGCACAGCCGTCAGCGCCGCCAGTTGCATCGCCGCCGAGAACGCCGACCCGGGGTCCGGCCAGCCGAGCAGGGCCGGCACGAGGCGCATATGCGCTGTCGACGAGATCGGCAGCAGTTCTGTGACGCCCTGCACGACACCCAGAAATGCGACCTTGCCGTAGCTCAGGGCTGTGAAGCCCATATCGAGTCCAGATTGGCAGGCTTCCCTCATGGGCGCTCCTCGCTGACGCACCCCTCGTGGGCTGTCCGCAGCCTCACCACAAGCGGCAAAAATGGCGGCTTGATCCTCTAGTGGCTCGAGGATGCACTCTGTGTGACATGTGAGGACTGCGACCCATGGAAAAGCTCAAGACCCGTTATCGCGTCGAAGGGATGGATTGCGGCGCCTGCGCGGCGAAGATCGAGACCGCCGCTCGGCGTGTGCGCGGTGTGGCGGACGTGAGCGTGTCGCTGGCTGCTCACAGCATGGTCGTGGAACACGACACGCAGACCGACCTCGCCGGCCTCGTGAAACAAGTGGCGGGTTTGGGCTACGGCGTCTTTCCCACCGCGCCGCAGCAGCCGCATCTCACCGCCGCGGACGGCAGCGTGTCACCGGCCCAAAAGCTGGATGGGGCGTCGGTCAAGGCGTCATGGTGGAGGTCCCCCAAAGGTCGCCTGATGCTGGCCAGTGGCGTGGGCCTCGCCCTGGCCTTCCTGATTTCCAAGCTCATACCTGCTGCCGGCGCCTGGCCTTTCACGGCTGCGATGTTGATCGGACTGCTGCCAATTGGCCGTCGCGCGGTCGGAGCCGCCCTGGCGGGCACGCCATTCTCCATCGAGATGCTGATGACGATCGCCGCCGTGGGCGCGATCTTTATTGGCGCCTCGGAGGAAGGCGCGACCGTCCTGTTCCTGTTCCTCATCGGCGAGTTGCTTGAGGGTGTCGCGGCCGGCAAGGCGCGGGCCAGCATCGAGGCCCTGGCGAAGCTCGTGCCCGCGACCGCGTTCATCGAGCATGACGATAAGGTGCGGGAGGTTGCGGCAGGGAGCCTCGCGGTGGGCGACATCATCCTGGTGCGGCCGGGCGACCGGATTGCAGCGGACGGTATGATCGCCTCCGGGGCCGGCGAAATCAACGAGGCGCCCGTTACGGGCGAGAGCACGCCGGTTCACAAAGCGCCCGGCGCTGTCGTCTTTGCGGGAACCGTCAATGCCGACGCGGTCCTGCGGGTCCGCGTTACCGCGTCGGCCTCTGACAATACGATCGCGCGGATCGTCAAACTCGTCGAGGAGGCCCAGGGCAGCAAGGCGCCCACAGAGCGATTCATCGACCGGTTCTCACGCTACTACACCCCCGGCGTCGTCATCTTCGCCGCGCTGGTCGCCGTCGTCCCGCCGCTCATGTTTGGGGGCGGCTGGCATGATTGGATCTACAAGGGCTTGGCGATCCTCCTGATCGGGTGCCCTTGCGCCCTGGTGATCTCGACTCCGGCCGCGATCGCCGCCAGCTTGTCGGCCGGCGGCCGCCGAGGTCTCCTGCTTAAGGGCGGCGCCGTCCTGGAGGGGCTCGGCAAGATCACGCTCGCGGCCTTCGACAAGACCGGCACCCTTACGGAGGGTAAACCCCAGGTGACGGATGTCGCCGGCTTCGGCGCATCGGAACATGAGGTTCTACGCTATGCCGCTGCCTTGGAATCCGGCTCCAGCCATCCGCTGGCGAGCGCGATCCTTGCCAAGGCGGCCGCTGAGGGCGTCGCCGTTCCCCGGGCCGAGCACGCCTCGGCGGTCGGGGGCAAGGGCGTCACGGGCATCGTTGAAGGCGCGCGTGTCTTTCTGGGATCGGCGGAGGCCGTCGCCGAGCAGACCACGCTTCCGCCCGGACCAAGCGCTCTCGTGATGGCGCTGAATGATCAGGGCAAGACGGTCTCGATCGTCGTACGCGATGACGCCATCGTGGGTCTGATCGCCATGCGCGACGAGCCGCGCGCCGATGCTCAGGCCGGGCTGAATTTGCTGAAGGCGGCGGGCATCAAAACCTTGATGTTGACCGGTGACAACGCGCGTACCGCGCGAGCCATAGGACAGCAATTGGGCATCGAGGTGCGCGCTGGGCTGTTGCCTCAGGACAAGCAGCGAATCGTCGAGGAACTCAAGGCCGAGGGTTTCAAGGTCGCCAAGATCGGCGACGGGATCAACGACGCCCCGGCCCTGGCTGCCGCGGACGTGGGGATCGCCATGGGCGGCGGAACCGACGTGGCGTTGGAGACGGCCGACGCAGCAGTACTTCACGGGCGGGTGGTCGACGTCGCGGCGATGGTCGCCTTGTCAAAGCGAACGATGCGGACCATCGGCCAGAACGTTACCATCTCGCTGGGCCTGAAGGCCGTGTTTCTCGCCACGACCGTCCTGGGCCTGACCGGTCTTTGGCCGGCGATCTTGGCCGACACCGGCGCCACCGTGCTGGTCACCTTGAACGCGATGCGTCTGCTGAAGCCGCCTGGCGCCTAGATGCGCGCTTGCGACTTATCGCTTGAGCTTGGCATTGGCAGCCTGCCGCCGATCGGGGTTGGGGCGTGACCGACGCCCGTCCCAAGCGCTCAACCGATGGCGACTGCAAAGCCCGCGGCACTACCGGCCGACATAGCCCACTTTTGCTCGGTCTGGTTCTGTCCGCCATCTCCGCCATAAAGGCGATAAGGGTCGTGGAAGCTCTCTGGGATCGGATTTCCATGATGGTTACAAACCGCCTCAGACCCCCGCAGCGCCAGACGCGACGCCCCTCGGACGATGACGCCGAGCACCTCCCAGGGCGGCCGCGCGATCCTCCTTAAGCATTTCGAGCCTAACGAAAAAGCTTCTGACATGAGTCGTGAAACGGCTATTTTCGTCGGCGGCCGATACGGGCGCCACCGTGCTGGTGAACTTGAACGCGATGCATCTGCTCAAACCGCCCGGGTCTAGTTGAGCGTTGGCCGTCCGCTGAACGAAAAGAGGCGAACAGATGCCCGAACTGGCGCAGGTGCGGAAGCCACGTGAGCCGCCAGCCCAATGGCCCCTTGGCATTTTCATAGCCATCGTCTGGATCTGCTGGGATCTCACGGCCAAGGCGGAGATCGAAGATTTCCTCGCGGAATCGCCCGGGCATCGGCAGGAGCTGCTGCCCGCATTGGACCTGAGCCTCTCGTATGACCAAGCGCCCTGGCCCACCGGCGCACTGCTCGCCTCGTTACTGGCCGCGACCGCGTTGCTGGTGCTTTTATTCAGGGTTCGTCGGACGCTGCCTGCGGTGGCCATCAGCCTGGGGTTGGGCGGCTTTCTCGGCGACCTGCTCGATCAATTGCCCGATCAGCAGCTCACGCACTTCATCGAATTCCGGCCATTCGGGATCATCGTGCCATCCTTCAACTTCTCCGAAGTCGGCATCGCCGTCTGTGGGTTATTTCTAGCATCGGAGGGGCTGCTGTGGGTCGTGCGAAAAACCCTCTCGCAACGACCGGGACCAGCCCGTAAGTCCAGGCGGTGATCGATTGCATGGCGGGTCCCATACGCCAGCGACGCTCACGCGGAGGCCGGTGCAATCACGGCCGTTCAGGCGCCTTCGCGGGACCAACGGTTCTGACTGACCGTGCGGACCCAGAGGCGCTTCTTGCCGGTCACACCCCGAGTGGCGGCGGATGGTCCACTAAACGATGTGATCAGGCTCCAACTCGCACGGCGCGTTTCCCGTCTCAACCTGTATCGTGGCGAGCCCGATCTTGAATCGAGTTTTTAGCTCGTCGGCGATTCGCGCCGTCAGGGCGTCGTCGATCCGGTCGTCGGCCCGCACCAAATGCACGGTCAGCGCGGTGGACGTGGTGCTAAGCGGCCAGATATCGAGGTCGTGCACCTCCTTCACGCCATCCAGTCCTTGCAAGTGGGCGAAAACTTCGTCCCGCTCGATACCGTCTGGCACCGCGTCGATGGCGCGGCGATGTCCACTTCGGTCTCGATGATCATCATGACAGCGGCCGTGCCGTCGGGCAGGCGGCTTCCGAGCGCAGCGCGCAGACACGAACCCGCTCTCCAGCGCCCACCGTCCAATCGGTCGGGACATCGTAGAACGTGCAACCTCCGCCGCGGCCGCCCATGCCCGACAAGGTCCGGGATGCCGAGGCCACCACGGTTCCGGCGCCATCGATGCGTTCGATACGGATACGCGTGGGTGACAGCGTAGGCGACCGGCGGCAGACCGAGCCATGGAACCGCGTCCCAGTCTTGGTCTGGATCGCATCGGGCGACCGCAAGGCGACTCCTCGCGGGAAACTGAGATCCATCGGGACGCTCAGAAGTGTCGCCCCACCGTAGGCGGCGCAACCGGCGAGGCCGAGCATCAGGGCCATACCGGCGATCCTCTGGGTTTTCATGAGAACACCTTGGTCGTTTTCCGTTCTGATCGCGCGGTCGGCCGGAGCGCCATTCATCGGACCACCAGGAGAAAGAGGGAGGTGACGAGGAAGGCCGCAGAGGCCATCAGCAACAGCACAGCCCAGATCGAAGGCCTGGCCTTCGCGTCCTTTTCATCTGCGTCTGGAGCTCGCATACGTAACATCCTCGGTCCGCCGGGATCAGCCCTGCCGGAAAGCAGCCGCGAGCGGGTCGAGGCGACCGCCGCTACCGCCCAGGAGTTCCACGAACGCTTGTCCGCCCCGAAAGACGAGTGTCAGCGCATCAATGCGGCGTTCGCCGGCGTCGTTCGCGTCAGCCAGTGGGATCGGGAGCTTTAGAGGCAGCTTGTCAGTTCGCATGACCGTGCTCGCCGCCATCGTGCCTTTCCTGATGATGGCCGCCGTAGCGCAGCACCTCGACCTTCTCCAAGGTGACCAGGCCGATGTCGGTGAGATCCTCCAGCGTGATGAGGAACGCTCTCAGGCGGGCTTCCTCGTCCACGATCTCGATGACGACCGGCAGGTTCTCGTCGAGCCCAAAAATCCGGTGCTGGTGGAGGCGCACAGACTCCCCGAAGCCTTTGAGGCCGCGGAGCACGGTCACGCCGGCCAGGTGGGCTTCCTGGGCGCGGCGGACGATCACGTCGATCAGCGATCGGTCACCCAATAGGGCGTTTTCGTCGGTGTAGATACGAAGCAGGATAGCTTGACCCGGAATCTGCATGGAAATGCTCCTAAGCTCGGTCAGAAGGAAGCGGCCGCAATTCCCTGATCGTCCCCTGGGAGACGTCCAGGGTCGTGCGCACCGCTGGGGAAGGCGTCAGCCGTCGGCGCCGGCGGTCTACCCAGGTCGGGAGAACTTGCCCTCGACTGTCGATCAGTTGCGCCGCCAAGCTCACCGTTGTGGCCCCGCAGCGCGCGGGGGCGCCGGCTGGTGGACGTTCAGATAGAAGTCGTGGCGATGATCAGCCTCGATGATGCTGAGATAAGAGCCATCCTGGAGCGGTGCTGCATTCGTGGTCGAAATCCACAGCTGGCCTGACGCGGCCACCGCCGTCTTGCCGCCCTGCGACGTCAGGGTCACCTGCCGGGCGGTGGGGGACGTGACAGCGTCGCCCTGGGGCCGCGCAAACCCGATCCTCAGGCGGGAAGTCAGCTCCCGGTCGAGCTTGAACTCGAACCACATGCCCCTGGCGTCTGCGCGCCAGGCGTCGACGCCAACGGACTCGACGATGAGGGCACGGGGGCGCGGCGGCGCGCTCATCGCGGGCGAAGCCATCAACGCGACCGCGATGGCCACGATGAGAGCTGCGCCGGCAAACCGGCGGTCACGCCGTTTCATCGGCGCGCTCCTGACGAGGATCCTGTTGCGGCTGAGCGAACCCCGCGCCTGAACTTGGACGCACGGTGATGACGAAGGCTGTGGTGAGGAGGCCCCGTACGGCGCGCCAATTGAGGAGGAACATCCCGCCGGCCAGGAGCAGGTAGCCCCAGGCGATGCCGGTCAGGACGGCAAGGTCGAGCGCCTCGTTCCGGCGCAGCACAAGCGACACCGCGAATTGAACCAGGAAGAGTCCCAGGAGCGCCAGGGCGCCGACAACCGACAGCCGCAGGCGCAGGAGAAGGGCCAGCCCAAAGAGCGACTGCGCCGCGGTGAGGAAGAACTCTTCGTGTTGCCGGGCGTCGAGGGGAAGATGGACAAGATGGCCCGCGCCCACGCTCATCGCGAGCGGCAGCATGCCCACCAGTAGCGTCCATTGATTGATCTTGTCGCTGATCATCGCGGTCAAGCCCGCAGCGGCGCGGCCGGCCAGCACGAACAAGACGGCGATCACGACGGCGGGCGCTTCACTGGCGATCGGGGCGAACCACTGGATGAGCAGGAATTGATCGATCCCCAGCACCCGGCCGCCCTCGATCATGGACTCGGCGAAAGGTTGGGCGACGGCCAGGATCACAAGGGCGGCGGCCAGGGTCATGGTCCCCATCGCCGTCCATCTCTGCGCCGGCCGCCATCGCGCGATCACGGCGCCGGGCCCAGGCTCGTCATCCTCGTCGAGATCCTCGGCCTTGGGGACCTTCGCGACTCGCCAGAGGTAGATTCCGAAGAGCGCGATCAGCACGACGGAGTCGACCAGGCTGATCGTGTTCTTCCAGACGATGACGAAGGCGTACGCGCTCGAAAGAGCGAGCGCGACGACCTCGACGGAATTCACGGGCGCCAGTTCGATGGCCCGGCGTCGAAGCTTCCACCAGTGCAACAACACCATGGCCGGCCAGGCCAGCCCTATGAGCATCCGGTTGGCGCCGGTCATGTTGGCGGCCGCGAACGCCACATAGCCCTGCTCGGGGGCCCGCCCGGCCTGGAAAGCGTAGTAGATGTCGACCGCATATTCCGGCAGCACCGTCACGATCGCGACCGCCGCCAGGATCAAGCCCTGCGAGACATATTTCTCAGCGGCCTCCGCACCCCAGGAAAGCATAAAGCCGGCGGCGAGGATCGCCGCTCCGAAGACCGCCATGTCCAGCAACGGATCGGGCCGCCATCCCTGGATCCGCAGCACAATCGCCGGGGTCATACCTGCGCCCGCCAAGAATACCGGGATCCAGAGTTGTCGAAGCTGAGAAGGTGGGCGGGACATTCGAACGCCTCGTTTGATGAGAGAGGACGCCGACGTGGAGGGGGACGGGTCCACGCCGGCGCGCCCGGTCAGGTTGCTTGGGGGTGCAACGGGGCCGGGCTCACATCCTCAACAGACCGCTTGCGGCCGATGCTGAGGATGAGCTGGGAGATCGCCGGCAAGACCAGCAGGGTCACAAGCGTGGCGGTGATCAAGCCCCCGATCACCACCATCGCCAGGGGCTTCTGCACTTCGGCGCCCGTGCCATGCGCCAGCGCCATGGGGATGAAGCCGATGGCCGGGACGAGGCCCGTCATCAGGACCGGCCGGAACCGCTCGACCGAGCCTTCGACGATGGCCTGAGCGACGGGCAGCCCTTCCTCGAGACGCTGCTTGATGCTCGACATGACCACGAGGCCGTTCAACACCGCGACGCCGGCCAGAACGATCAAGCCCACCGCCGCGGAGATCGAGAAGGTGATGCCGGTGAGCGCCAGCGCGAAGATACCGCCCGCCAACCCCAGCGGGATGGCCGCAAAAACCGAAAGGGCGGGGGCAAGTCCTCCCAGCGCCATGAAGAGGAGCAGGAAGATCAGCAGGAAGCAGATCGGCACCACGATCGCCAAGCGGTTGGTGGCCGCTTTCAGGTTCTCGTACTGCCCGCCCCATTGCAGGTAGGAGCCCGGTGGGAGTTGCACGGCCTCGACCTTTCCGCGCGCTTCGGTGACGAAGGAGCCGATGTCGCGCCCACGCACATTGACTTGGATGACGACCCTTCGTTTGCCGTTCTCGCGGCTCACCTGATTGAGGCCGTCGGTGAACCGGAGCTCGACCAGTTGGCGCAACGGCACGGATTGCTGGGGCTTTCCTTCCGCTGCGGGCAGCATCACCGGGGTGGCGCCCAAGATTTCCAGATCGTCACGTTGAGCCATCGGCACCCGCACAACGATGTCGAACCGGCGGTCGCCTTCGAAGACGCTTCCCGCTTCGCGCCCGCCGAGCGCGGTCGCCAAGGTGTCGGCCACCTCCTCAACGGTTAAGCCGAAGCGCGCGATCGCCGAGCGGTCGAAGCGGACATCGAGGGTCGGCGCGCCGGCGGTCTGCTCTACCCGCACGCCCTCCGCACCCTGGATACCCTGCAGGACGGCGCCAATCTTTCCGCCGGCGGTGCTCATTTTCTCGAGGTCGTCGCCATAGAGCTTGATCGCCACGTCGCCGCGGACGCCGGCGATCAGTTCGTTGAAACGCATCTGGATCGGCTGGGTGATCTCGTAGCTGTTGCCCAGCAACGGCTCGATCTTCTCTAGGATACGTTCCGCCACCTGTTCCTTGGTCTTCACGCCCTTCGGCCAGTCCTCGCTCGGTTTGAGGATGACGTATCCATCGGACTGGTTCTGCGGCATCGGGTCCTGGGCGACTTCAGCCGTGCCGGTCTTGGAGGCCATCATCGCCACTTCCGGCAAGGAGATGACGGCCTTCTCCACCTGTTGCTGCATGCTTTTGGATTGTTCGAGCCCAGTGGAGGGAATCTTCAGTGCGCCGAGGGCGATGTTCTTCTCGTCGAGCGTCGGGATGAACTCCTGGCCTAGGGTCGTGAACACCACCCCGCCCAAAACGAACACGCCGAGAGCCGCGCCGATAAAGGGCCAAGGCCTGGCGACGGCGCGGTCGAGCAAGGGCTCATAGCGCACCTTCAGCCATTGGATGACCCAGACCTCCTTCTCAGCGACCTTGCCGCGCATGAGCAGTGCGACCATCGCCGGGACGAAGGTCAGCGACAGGATGAATGCGGCGCCAAGCGCGAGCATGATGGTGATCGCCATAGGTGAGAAGGTCTTGCCTTCGACGCCGGTGAAGGTCAGCAGGGGCGCGAACACCAGGAAGATGATCGCCTGACCGTACACCGTCGGGCGGATCATCTCCTGCGAAGCGTGAAGCACCGTCTCCAATCGCTCGTTCAGGCGGAGCAGCCGATTTTCGTGGTGCTGCCGCTCAGCGAGACGGAGCAGGCAGTTTTCGATGATGATCACGGTGCCGTCGACGATCAGGCCAAAGTCGAGTGCGCCGAGGCTCATCAGATTGCCCGGAACCCTCAGGCCATTCATGCCGATGGCCATCAACAGGAACGAAAAAGGGATGATCAGGACGGCGATCAGAGCAGCCCGGACATTCCCGAGGAGGAGGAAGAGCGTGGCGGCGACGAGAATGGCGCCTTCGGTCAGGTTGCGCTCGACGGTGCTGATGGTTGCGTTGACCAATATCGACCGATCGAGCACGGTATTCACGACGACGCCGGGGGGCAGCGATTTCTTGACTTCTAGGAGTTTATCGCCGACCGCCTTGGCCACCGTGCGGCTGTTCTCTCCGATCAGCATCAGAGCGGTGCCAACGACGGTCTCGCGACCGTTTTTTGTGGCCGCCCCGGTCCTCAGGTCCCCGCCGATGCGGACGCTGGCGACGTCCTTCACGGTCACGGGCACGGACTGCCGCGTGGCGATGACGGCGTTGGCGATCTCGTCGAGGGTCCGGACACGGGCGTCGGCGCGCACGAGATAGGACTCTCCGGCGCGTTGGATGAAGTTCGCCCCCACAGATAGGTTGGTGGCTTCGAGCGACTTGGCCAGGTCGGCATAGGACACACCGTAGGCGGCGAGTTTCGCCGGATCGGGCTCGACCACATATTGCTTCTCGTAGCCGCCGATCGAGTCGATGCCGGCCACGCCGCTCACCGTCCGCAGTTGCGGCCGGATGATCCAATCCTGCACAGTTCGCAGATAACCGGCCTGCGCGACCGCATCGGCCAGGCGCTCGCCCTCAACGGTCAGGTAGGAGCCGTCGCTTTGCCAGCCCGGCGCGCCGTCCCTGATCGGCGCCCCCTTGCCATTAGGATTCGCAAATTCGACAGAGTAGAAGAAGACCTCCCCCAACCCCGTCGAGACCGGCCCGATCCGCGGTTGCACGCCAGCCGGCAGGGTGTCGCGAGCCTGCGTAAGGCGCTCGGCCACCTGCTGGCGGGCGAAGTAAAGGTCCGTGCTCTCCGAGAAGACCGCGGAGACCTGGCTGAAGCCATTGCGCGAAATCGATCGCGTTGTCTCAAGCCCAGGAATGCCGGCAAGAGCTGTCTCGATGGGGAAGGTGACCCGTTTCTCGACGTCGAGCGGCGAGAGTGATGGATCGACGGTGTTGATCTGCACCTGCTTGTTGGTGATGTCGGGAACAGCGTCGATCGGCAGCTTGGTCAGCTGCCAGGCGCCGAAGGCGGCGATGATCAGGGTGATGAAGACGACGTACCAACGCCCCTTCACCGCCATGGACAGAATGCGGCCGATCATTGCGGCATGTCTCCGGATCTGAGCGAGGGGGTCATTCTTCTTCGGCGCTCTTGCCGAGCTCCGCCTTCAACAGGAAGGCGTTCTTGGTGGCGATCGACTCCCCACCGCGCAGGCCCTGCACGATCTGGACGCGGCCGGCGGTGCGTTGGCCCACGGTCACCGGCTGCACCCGGAAGCCCTTGGGTGTGCGGACGAACACCGCGTCCCGGCCCTCGACGACCTGCACCGCTTCTTCCGGGACGACGATCCCTGTGGTCGCCGACTGGCGCGACGTGATCCTCGCGCGCACCAGCTGTCCGGGCTGCAGTGCGCCCGCGCCGCCGCCTAGCGCCAGGACCACGGTAGCCGACCGAGTCGCCTCGCTCACGCCAGGGGTCACCGAGCGCACAGTCGCCAAGCGTGTCTCGCCGCCGCTGGTCTCGATGACCGCCTGATCCCCGGGGCGGATTCGCTGGGCGTCCGTCGCGGTGACGGCGGCTTCGATCTGGATCTTCGACGGATCGGCGATGCGGAACAGTTCCGTCTCGGGCTGAACGAAGGCGCCGAGGCTTGCGGCCATGGACGTGACCCGGCCAGAAATCGGACTGATGACCGCGACGTAACGGCCGTCTCGAGAGACGTCCGCAGCGCCTGCGGCCGTCACCGCTCGGCGGGCCTCGGCTTCCGCGGCGGTGAGCTCAGCCTGGGCCGTCTCGTAGTCTTGGCGCGGGCTGACCTTCTGTTCGAAGAGTCGACGTTCCCGGGCAAGAACCTTGCGCGCCAGATCCGCCTTGGCGGAGGCTACGCTCCGGTCCGCAGCGATCTGTGCTGCCTCGCGACTTTCGACGAGGGCCAAGGTCTCACCGGCCCGAACCGGGTCGCCGAGGCGCTTGGTGATCCGGGCGATCGATCCGGCGGCGCGGGCCGTCAGCACCGCCTGGCCGGTAGGCTCGGCCTCGACACTGGCCTGGGCGACGATTTCCGCCGCCAGGCCACTCGTCGCGACAGGTTGCACCTGAACGCCGGAGGCCGTGAGGCGCTCGGGGCCCATGGTCAGTGTATCGGCCCCGCGAGCGGTGGCAGCGCCTTCGCCCTTTTCGGCCTCCGCGGGTGGAGCGGCTCTTGGGCTGGTCAACTTGGCCGCCGTAAACCCGATACCCAGGGCGGCGATCACGGCGGTTCCGGTCAGGAGAAGCCGGCGGTCAATGCCGGGGGCGAGGGTTTTGCGAGGCATCAGGAGACTCCGAATGGTGCGCGGCCCTGCAGCCGGGCCAGGCCCGCCTCGGCGCGCAGCCGCTGCAATTGGGCTTCGATGGTTTGAGCGCGCGCTTCGGCGAGGGCGCGACGGGCATTGATGAGTTCGACAAGCGGCGACTTGCCGGCCTCGTAGGCGATCCGGGTCAGGCGATAGGCCTCCTGGGCTGTGGCTTCGCCCTGCGATGCGGCCGCGGCCCGACTTGACGCCGCCTCGATCTGGAAGAGGGCGGTCCTCAGTTCGGCCTCCGCGTCGAGCCGCGCGGCGTTCAGTCGGGCTTCCGCCGCCTGCAATTCGCCCTGCGCGGCGGTGATGTTGCCGCGGTTCTGATCGAAGATGGGAATCGGCACCGAGAGTCCGGCCACCATGGCGGTGGCGTTGTCGGCGTTGGAACGCCGAACGCCCGCCGAAAGCCTCACATCGGGAATGGCCCGTGTGCGCTCGACCCTCACGCGCCGGGCCGCAGCTTCACGTTCGGCCTGGGCGGCCTGCACCGCGGGCACCGCCAGCGCTTCGATGGTGCGGTCCAGGCCGGCAGGGGTGGGCCGTTGCAGCAGGCTCTCGGCAAGGGAGGTGAACGGAACGCTGGAACCGGCCAGGGCGGTCAATCGGGCGAAGGCTCCGACGCGAGCCGTACGGGC
>Ga0209816_1001490_pt1 | contig 17475 bp, 15 predicted proteins | sample CoawatmetaG01DNA_FD_187509 | JGI IMG/M metagenome (GOLD analysis project Ga0209816, IMG submission 187509) | Marine microbial communities from the West Antarctic Peninsula - Coastal water metaG017-DNA (SPAdes) (version 2) | ecosystem: Environmental > Aquatic > Marine > Coastal ... | reverse complement strand
AATTCTTGTAGCTCTGGTCTAAACTTTCCTTGTAGGTCTACAAGTGGCACTAAGTTATCATTAGCATCTTTGACCAACATAGGGGGCACCTGCGGAACTGCTTGTTTGGCTACCAAGGCATCATCTGCACCAAAAGTTGGAGCTGTATGTACAATACCAGTACCGTCTTCTGTGGTTACAAAATCTCCTGCAATGACCCTAAAGGCATCTGCTACTCCCGCGTCTGGTGTTGCATACTCTAGTAACTGCTCATACCTAATTTCTAATAAATCATTCCCTTTACAGTGGGCTGCAATAAAGTAAGGGATTTTTTTATCCTCTTTACTGTAGTTTGATACTACCGCTGCATCTTGTGTTTGCTCGTATTTTCCAGCAAATTGTTTTGCTACTAGGTTTTTGGCAAGAATTACATGAATTGGCTCAAAGGTGTATTGGTTGTAGGTTGAAACAACTACGTAATCAATCTTTGATCCAACGGTTAAGGCTGTGTTTGAGGGTAATGTCCATGGAGTGGTTGTCCAGGCAAGAAAATGCAAGTGATCAAACTTCTTTAAAAAATCTGGCAAGGTACGCTCTACTGCTTTAAACTGCGCCACTACCGTAGTGTCTGTAACATCTTGATAGGTTCCGGGCTGGTTTAGCTCATGGCTACTTAGGCCGGTTCCAGCCTTTGGAGAATAAGGCTGTATGGTATATCCTTTATACAATAAATCTTTATTGTAAATCTGCTTTAAAAGCCACCATACACTCTCCATGTATTTTGGTTTGTAGGTAACATAAGGGTCCTGCATGTCTACCCAATACCCGTAACTTTCGGTTACTTTGTTCCACACATCAGTGTATTTCATGACCGCTTTACGACAGGCCTTGTTATAGTCTTCTACAGAAATTTTATTCCCAATATCTTCTTTGGTAATACCAAGTTGTTTCTCAACGCCAAGTTCTATTGGCAAACCGTGAGTGTCCCACCCTGCTTTACGATCTACTTTAAAACCTTTTTGAGTTTTATAACGGCAAAATATATCCTTTATGGCTCGAGCCATTACGTGATGAATTCCTGGCAATCCATTTGCAGATGGAGGCCCTTCAAAAAACACAAAAGGTGTTGCTCCTTCACGAATGGAAATACTCTGCTCGAAAATTTGTTCTTCTTTCCAGAAATCCAGTATTTCTTCTCCAAGTTTTGGGAGGTCTAAGCCTTTATATTCTTTAAATTTTGTGCTCATCTTGCAAAATCGCGGTAGCGAGTGATTAAGTTTCCAAAAAAAAGGAAACTTGTTAGTAAAACTATGAATTGTTTAAGGCAGCAAATTTAATCAATTTTAACTAAAAAATAAATGGAATGTCGTTTAGAGAAATATCTATTATTATCCCGTATTGCTTCAAGGGGTAAAATAAGTTGTCTGGTATTTTTATATATTAATTCAAAAAAATAATTTGATGCTAAAAATAATTTTCTTAGCCTTAAAAAAGGGCCTATTTTTGTGATGCATAAAATCTATATTTCATGAATGTATTAGTCTTAGGGTCTGGAGGTAGAGAACATACTTTTGCCTATCAATTGGCAAAAAGTAGCCGTTGTAAAAATCTATTTGTAGCGCCAGGAAATGCCGGTACTGCTGCAATTGCAACAAATATTAGCCTATCTGTTACAGATTTTGCTGCCATAGAACAATGTGTGTTACACAACGCTATTGATATGGTGGTTGTAGGTCCAGAAGACCCTCTTGTTCAGGGTATTGTAGATTATTTTGCAGCTACACCTGGTTTACAGAAGGTGCAAATTATTGGTCCCTCACAAAAAGGAGCTTTATTAGAGGGTAGTAAACAGCGTGCCAAAGAATTTATGATGGCCCACAACATTCCAACGGCAGGGTATGCAAGTTTTACTCCCGAAACACTAGGCGCAGGAAAACAGTTTCTAGAAACACTAAAAGCGCCCTACGTATTAAAAGCAGATGGGCTAGCGGCAGGAAAAGGGGTTTTAATCATCCAAGATTTAAATGAGGCTAAAGATGCTTTGGCAGATATGTTGGGCGGAAAATTTGGCGCAGCCAGTAACACGGTTGTCATTGAAGAATTTTTGGACGGGATAGAACTAAGCGTTTTTGTACTCACAGATGGCAAAAACTATAAAGTACTACCCACTGCCAAAGATTACAAACGCATTGGTGAAGGAGATACAGGATTAAACACAGGAGGTATGGGGGCTATTTCTCCAGTACCTTTTGCCGATGATGCCTTGATGCAAAAAATTGAACAGCGCATTGTAATACCAACCGTAGAAGGTTTGCAGAAAGAAAACATTGATTACAAAGGTTTTGTGTTTATCGGTTTGATTAAAGTGGGTGATGACCCTTTTGTAATTGAATACAACGTGCGTATGGGAGATCCAGAAACCGAAGTGGTTTTACCAAGAATTAAAACAGATTTAGTAGCTGTATTTGAAGCTACCTTCAAGCAAAACTTAAACGCCTTAGATTTTGAACTAGACACCAGGGCTGCCGCAACTATCATGTTGGTCTCTGGGGGTTATCCAGAGGCTTATGAAAAAGGGGAGGTGATTTCTGGTATTGAGGATGTTTCAGGTTCTATCGTATTTCATGCAGGAACCGCAATGAAGGACGGAGATGTTGTCACTAGTGGAGGGCGTGTTATTGCCGTTACATCAATGGATGAAGATTACAAAGAGGCCATAAAAAAATCCTACCAAAACATAGAAAAACTATCTTTTAACAGGATGAATTTCAGAACCGATATCGGTTTTGATTTATAGCAAAGTACTTGGGGTATTAGTTGTCTCCCCCAAGATATGAGTGTGATGTAGAAGAGGTGTCTTCTTCATTGTTGTCGTTAAATTTCTTTAGCTGGAGCATCCAGTATACAAATGCAACAGAGCCAATAAGCATAAAGAACCAGTTCATAATGTTTGCCGCAGGCCAGTTTTCTAGTTCTAAAGCCCTTAATGCGTTAAAAGGAGCAAATAAAACTTCTTCTGTAAACTCTTGAATTGCGTAGAAAATATCTCTTAAAGCCATATCTTTATATTTATTTCGCAAAAGTATAAAATACCCCATATGCTCACAAGCTTTTTCGGTAAATCTAAACCCATAAATTACATACTTGTTAGTATTGCCATTATAATTGGCTATTTTTTGAGGCTTCTAACAGCCCAAGAGCTGACACTAGGGCTAGGTTCTTTGGGCTCTAATGGAGTTGTTATTTTTTTAATGGTATTTGCGGTTTTATTGTTAGACTTTATCATTAGAAAGAACAATGTCACAAAAAATAACACCTTTGCCATTTTACTATTTGTGCTTTTTGTATTGCTGGTGCCTCAGGTTTACAAATCTCCACAACTCATTTTAGCAAATATCTTCGTGCTACTAGCCACTAGAAGAATTTTGAGTTTAACCACAGAAAAAAATACAGTAAAAAAAATATTTGATGCTACTATGTACATCACTTTAGCTTCTTTTTGTTATGGTTGGGCTATTTTATTTTTTGTGGTGCTATACCCAGCAATTATTAATAAAACTAAATTTAATGTAAGCTATTTATTCATTCCTATTATTGGATTTTTAGGCATCACAAGTATTGCCGTGGCGTATCAGCTTATTGCAACAGGCTCCTATACTTGGCTTTATCACTGGATTCCAGGGAGAGATTTTGACCTGAGTGCTTATGGAGATAGAGGCCTTTTTATTACAACTATTTTTTTACTAAGTATGCTGCTTTGGATGGGCGGGGCTAGACTCACAAAACTAGCCTCTTTGTCAAAAAAAGAAAAACCATCTGCCATTACCATATTGCTTATTATCATTATTAGCGTGGGCATTATAGTAATCAAAACACAAAAAAATGGAAGTGAGCTATTTTTCCTTTTTGCCCCTTTAGCGGCTATTACCTCAAATTATATAGAATCTGGAAAATCAAAAACTCGCCGAGTGTTTAATGAGGTGTTTTTATGGTCTTTGTTTGCCCTAGTGCTAATCTTCCCTTTTATCTAAATAGCACTTGTTTAATAAGTGAGATGTCTTCAAAACCCTATATGATTGCTCTTATGCTATGAAAAATTTATGATACCTTTGTAGTCTAGACACTAACACATTATAATATATTTTCCATGAATTTTAGCGAGATTGCAAACACCGTTTTTAAGCAAGTGATAGACACCTATCACATCATAAATACTGTAGACCAACCTTTTACAAATAGCTACACCAAAGAGACTCATTTATTGGAGCACTTATTGTATCGTAAATGCTGGATTGACACTGTTCAATGGCACTATGAAGATATCATACGTGATCCTCAAATTGATCCTGTAGCTGCACTTACCTTGAAACGTCAAATTGACGCCAGTAATCAAGACCGTACAGATATGGTAGAATATATAGACAGCTACTTCTTGGATACTAACAAAGACATAGCAACGCTCTCAAATGCAACTATTAACACAGAAAGCCCAGCATGGGGAGTAGACAGGCTCTCTATTTTGGCTTTAAAAGTATTTCATATGCACCAAGAGGCAACGCGCGGCGATGCCTCACAAAGCCACCGCGATGGATGTCAAACGAAGCTTAACATCTTGCTAGAACAGCGCGTTGATTTGAGTACCGCCATTGACCAGTTACTGCATGATATCAAAACAGGAAACAAGTACATGAAGGTATACAAGCAAATGAAGATGTATAATGATGATGAGCTAAACCCAGTATTGAGAGGGCAAAAATAACTCCTTTTTTACCTAAGTTAATTATATTGAAAACCGCAGCACACATTTTGGTAATTCGCCTTTCGGCCATGGGAGATGTGGCTATGCTGGTTCCTGTTTTGCGGGTGCTCACCGCAACATACCCAAAGCTCAATATTACTGTTGTTACCAAAGGTTTTTTAGCGCCGTTGTTTGAAGACCTTAAAAACGTGAGGGTATTACCTGCAGATCTTAAGGGTGCACACAAAGGGTTTTTAGGTCTATTGCAACTAGCAAAAGACGCTAAAGAGTTAGATATTACTTGTGTTGCAGACACCCACAATGTTTTAAGGTCTAAAATTATCAGGTCCTTATTGTGGCTTCAGGCACTAAAAACGGCAAGCATAAATAAAGCAAGGGGCAAGAAAAAACAACTTACAAATGCCAAAGGCGGCAAATTACAAGCCCTTAAAAAAACCCATGAGCGGTATGCAGATGTTTTTGCCAAACTTGGATTTCCTATAAATTTAACAGAACATCAATTTCCTGCAAGAAAAGTTCTCTCTGCAAAGACACAAAAACTTATAGGCCTTAGCTCTAAAAAGTTTATTGGTGTGGCTCCTTTTGCAGCCCACAAAGGTAAAGCATACCCGCCTCATCTAATGAAACAGGTGATAGCGCAATTAAGCAGCTCTGGAGATTATGCAATTTTTTTATTTGGAGGTGGCGCTACAGAAATAGCACAACTAGACAAGCTCTCTAATGGTTTTGAAGGGGTTACAAACATGGCGGGGAAACTTTCCTTTACCCAAGAACTGGAGCTTATATCAAACCTTGATGTGATGCTTGCCATGGATAGTGGTAATGGTCATCTTGCTGCTTTATATGATATTCCTGTACTTACCATTTGGGGTGTTACGCATCCTGCTTTGGGGTTTGCTCCTTTTAACCAAGAGGCAAAAAATCAACTCCTCGCAGATAGAACAAAATATCCTTTAGTACCAACCTCTGTGTATGGCAATAGTTATCCTGATGGATATGAGAAGGCCATAGAAACGATTTCTCCTGGCGCTGTTGTTGAAAAAGTAGTGTCTTTATTACAATAAGAATTCTCTAGATATCATCATAATCCAACACCACTGTTGGGGTAACAGGATGTGCTTGACAGGTAAGTACAAGTCCTTCTGCTACCTCACTATCTGTTAAGATTTGATTTTGGCGCATTTCGGCTTTACCCTCAATAACTCTACCAATACAAGAGCTGCAAATACCTCCTTGACAAGAGTAAGGGGCATCCAGTTGTTTTTCTAGTGCCGCCTCTAGAATGGTTTTATTTTGAGGCATTGTAAATTGCTCTGTAACCTGATCAACAATAATAGAAATAGACGTTGTACCATCCTTTACTGTCTCTGGTGCTGCTGCAAGAGTTGTGGTAAATAGTTCGAAATGAATGTGCTGTTTTGAAACTCCAGATGCTACAAGTGTATTTGAAACTTCATCAATCATGGCCTCTGGGCCACATATAAAAAAGTCCTTAAAAGAGTTTTGTTTGTACTTATTGGTTAGGTAATAGCTTACAACGTTTTTATCAATACGGCCTCGAGCTGCGTTGGTTTCTTGAGAGCGGCTATAAATATATTCTACAAAGAATCGCTCTGGAAACTGAGCCTTTAACTGCTCAATAGTTTCATAAAACATAGCCTCCTGTTTTGTTTGATTTCCGTAAACAAGTAAAAAGGTGCTGTTAGATTCCTGCTCTAGGACTGTTTGAGCAATGGATAGAATTGGGGTAATTCCACTTCCTGCTGCAAAGGCGGCAACATGATGCGCCTCTTGAGAGTTGGGGTTAAGGGTAAATTTTCCTTGGGGAGGCATTACCTGCAAAACATCACCCACTGCCAATTGATCATTGGCATAGACAGAAAAAGTACCATTAGCTACTTTTTTAATACCTACTGTAAGCAGACCACTTGATGGTGAGCTACAAATAGAATAGGCGCGCCTTACTTGGTCCCCGTTTATAGTGTGATTTAAAGTAATATATTGTCCTGCCGAGAAACTAAAAGACGTTTTAAGTGCTTGAGGAACATCAAAAGTTACAGCTACAGAGGTAGGGGTTTCTTGTTTTATTTCTGATATTTTTAAGGCATGAAAATCGCTCATATAATTCAATTTTTTACAAAAGTAATGAAGTCTGTTACCTAAACCGACTTAATTTTGTGTTAAATAACCCCCTTTGGTGTTTCCATGGCTAAGGGTAAATACTTCTTGCGGTACTTTATAATTAAAGCTACTGCTCTCCACCCTACCCATACAATTATTGCTCCCCAAATACCTATAAGACCCCATCCCATATAGTTTGAGAGTAACAGCATAGGAATAAAACCTAAAAAAGTAGACCCTAATAATACATTTCTTAGATAGGCCATTTCGCCCAGGCCTTTAAAAATTGCATCAAGGGTAAATGCTATGGCGTTAAAGGGCAAGCAAATTAATACCATAAAAAACATGCCTGTAAATATACTAAGTACCAAAGGATCTTTATTGAAAATGAGCCCCACATAGTTGTAACAAAACACCCCGGCTAAAATTAAACCTATGGCTACAATGGTGTTATACAAGGTTACTCTTTTGGTTAATTTCCAGAGAGAGAGGTAGTTTTTTGCTCCAAGAAGCCTGCCTCCAAGAATATTTCCGGCAGCGCCATACCCGTCTAGAAAAAAGGCCGTAAACAACCAGATATTCATGGCAATGGTATGAACTGCAACATACTCTTTGCCAAGTCCTGCAGCCTCTCTTGTGGAAAGTATAAGGGCAACATTTAACGCAATAGAGCGTAAAAATAAATTAGCACACATACTAACAAGGCGCTTGATTTGAGGGTGCAATGGAAACTCAAGGCGTAAAGATACCTGGGTTTTTTTTAATACCAGTACTAAAGATAATAGTGCCATTACACCTTGAGCCACTAAACTTGCCCAAGCAGCGCCAACAACACCCATAGGAGCTATAAAACTATCTAGGCCATATACAAGTAAAAAGTCAAGTCCGATATTTACCCCTGCACCAATGGCTGCGATTATCATGGGCCAAAAAGTGTTTTGCAGCCCTCTAAAAAGTCCAAAAACAGCGAAGGTGAAGAGCGTCAAAGGGAAGCCCCAAACCCTAATGTTGTAATAGGCTATACTTAGGTCTAAAATCATACCCTTTGCATTGAGGAGTGTGAAAATTTCTTCCACAAAAAAATAGGTAGAACCCAACACTATAAGACTCAATAAAATATTAAAAAAAATGGCCTGGGCCGGAAAACTTCTTAAATCTGCAAGGGTTCCTGCGCCTACATTTTGGGATACAATAGCGCTTATGGCGCTTCTAGTTTGAGCTAAAATCCAGATAAGAGCAGATAAAAACACGCCAACAATACCAACGGCAGCCAAAGACTCTGTTCCAAACTCAGGAATATTGCCAACCACGGCAGCATCTGTACTAGATAGTATCGGCTCTGCTATGCCTGCAATTATGGCGGGTATGGCTAGTTGCTGTATGCGCTTAAAAGAAATATCAATCATGATAAGGGTAAAAGTACACTATAAAACAAGTTCATAACAATAAAAAGGATGCTGACTTTGATTGGGGAAATAAATGTTACCAAGGCGTTGATAGCCTCTATTTTTATAAAATTGCTGGTTGCGTTTGTTTTCACTAAAGGTGTCTAATCTTACAGATACTGCCGCATTTGATTTTGCAAACGATTCGGCAAAATCCATTAGTTTCCTTGCGTAGCCTTGTTTTTGAAATACTGGAGACACCGCCAGTCTATGGATATAGTAGTGTTTTGTGTCTTGAGTGAGCCAAGAAACAGCATCGTACTCGCTATCTTTAATACTAGATATTGTTATACAGCCCACTAGGGTGTCTTGGATGTATAAAACATACAATTCTCCTCTATTAAAGTCTTTGTCAAAGGCCTTTGTATTGGGGTAGTGTTGGTTCCATTGAAATATGTTTTCACTGATCATGTGGGCGGCACACAACTTAGTGATAGCAATAAGTTGAACAATTTCTGATGCTTTAGCTTTTCTAATCATATTTATAACGTAATTTTGTTCCCATTTTTTAAATATACCTAATTCTATGAAAAATATATTAGTACCTATTGGATCCAATGATAATGCTGCAGGTAATTTACAATATGCAATAGATCTTGCCTACCATTGGGATGCCTATGTGTATGTTTTTTCTGCCTTTAGAGAACTCTCTAAAGTTGGAGGTCTTGCCAAGGTAAATGCTATTATCAAGGAAGATTGTGAAAACAGGCTTCAAGAGGTGTTGGCTAAAGTAGATAAAAAAGGAGTTACCGTGATAGACCATCCTATAAAAGGAAGTGTGTTGGAAACCGTTGTACGCTTTAACAAACATGTCTCTGTAGACCTTATGGTACTCTCCCCAAGATCTAATAGTATTAGAGAAGAAGTATATCTAGGCAAAACCACGGGTAACTTGATTAAAAACACCAATATTCCGGCACTTATTGTGCCAGAGGGTGATGTGTTTAAAGGTCCTGAAACGATTTTAATGGCTTTTAAAGACGGAAATTTTAAACATAAAAGCATAATAGAGCCGTTAAAAAAATTCTTGGTTCATTTTGGGTCTGAAATAAAATTATTGCATGTTACTACCCCAGAGAGCACTCCAGAGATGGAGCGAGTGAGTAATAAGCTTAAAAAGTTACAAACCTCTTACACCAAAAGCGAAAATGCTACTACGTTTCAAGGAGTCTTAGAGCATTTCCAGAGTCATAACCCAGATATGGTTTGTGTTGTAAGGCGCAAGCGAGGCTTCTTTAAAAAACTATGGGGCAAAAATGTAGTGCTTAAAAAGGAGTTCCACACCTCTAAACCCGTACTTGTACTTTCTGCCCAGCAGTAGAGATAAAATGCGTAGTTTTATTAGATTAATTGTACTTTTGCACTCTTAAAAATATTAGATGAAAAACATTCTTGTTCCTATTGGATCTATTGAAAATGGCATTAACAATCTTAGGTATGCAACTAGTTTTGCTGCCATGACCAATGCCCGCATTTATGTAACTTGTATTAAAACACTCACTACAGAGCTTATCTTGAAAGAGGTGTTAGACAATGTGAGCACTAAAGATGTTCAAGTGGTGTCTAAAACAATAAGTGGTGATATTTTTGAGGGAGTATCACAACTCTCAAAAAATCTTAAAATAGATTTAATTGTATTGTCTCCTCAAAGTGTTGAGATTAAGGATGAGGTGTATTTAGGAAAGGTTACTACAAAAATAATACGCCAAACAGATATTCCGCTTTTAATTGTGCCGCCAAACTATCTTTTTAGAAAAATAGATACCATCCTCTTTGCTTTTAAAAATTCTAAGATAGAAACAACACGCGCCTCACAAACATTAAAGTCACTTCTTGACATGTTTCATGCCAAGCTAGATTTATTGCAAGTAGTTACTCCAGATACCTCGGGCAATGATCTCCAGATAAAGCCAGAGTTAACCGCTTTGATGAGTAGAGAGGTAACCTCAGAGAACGCAACGGTTTTTCAAGGTATTGTAGAGCATTTTAATAGTTTAAATCCAGAAATGTTGTGCGTTTTGAGAAGAAAAGACACTGGAGGGTTCTTTAAAAAATTACTACGCCAAAGCGAGGTTATTTTAAAAGAACAATTTTTTACTACAAAGCCGCTACTTATATTAAAAGAGCACGAATAAAAACAATAAAAAAGGGGGGATTAGCTCAGTTGGCTAGAGCATTTGGCTGGCAGTCAAAGGGTCATCGGTTCGAATCCGATATTCTCCACTTAAAAGCAACATCATATCGGTGTTGCTTTTTTTATAGTCTGTGGGGGCTAGCCAGTTGTAAAACCTTCTAAAAGGCCTACAACACTTTTATCTATACAACTCAAAGAACAGTATAAAGCTACTAAAAATTGACAGACTTTTGACAGACATTTACGTTCTTTTCGCCTTTTACACTCTTTAACAACCTATGTTGTGCCAACATATCTGCTCTAAAGAGGAATTTTATAAAGAAAAAAACCTCACATTGCAAATGTGAGGTTTGAAGTACTATTTCAAAAACTTATTGTTTGGTGTAAATTGCAAAATCGTCTGTTTCATTTCCAGTTGGAGCATATCTAAATTGCGTGGCAGAGATTTTCTCAAACCCGTCATAATTATAAATATTTGGCCCAATTGTTATTTCTATAGCGTAAAATTCATTAGAGATAATTTGTTCTACACCAGTGGATATGTTTGGTACATCTACATATAAATCTATTTGGGCTTTAAAGCAATATGATTGTTGATTGCTGCTCAAACTATAACAAAAATCATCTGGTGTAAATGTATATCCTTGCCCATATTCATTAAACCATACTCCTTGTATCCAAGCCGGTGGTGTTATTAAACTTGCACTGCTAGAATTGTTGTTAGAATTATTACCATCCTCACTACTACAAGCAACGATAAGTACAGTTAAAAAAATATAGAGTAGTTTTTTCATAATATTGATTTTGAATTGTTTACCCAAATATAAAAAATAAATCTTAATGTGTTGATAAAACCTTGATACAGAGAAAACCCTCATATATCTGCAAGGGTTTGCTAGTAGAGTTTACTGCTTTGTAAATGTTAAAATGTCATCATTATCGGTTATAGACAGCTCGGTTCCAAATTCTATCAATATACCCGCTAAGACCTCGCCAGATTCTGTAGTTAATATAAATTGGCTAGAACCTTCTGGAAAATTAGTATAGGTGAAATTATCTGTGTCGCTAACAAAACAAGGTACAGATTTGCCATTTTGATCTTCATTAAAATGAAAATATGCCGTCCCAGAATTTGCAGTTGCAATGATGTAATTTTCATTTGCACAAGTTGCAATTATATCTACAGGCCCACCTGCATTGACAATAGATGTTAAATTCCATCTTCCTTGTAAAGAAAGGGTGCTTTGATTGTCTGAACAAGGTAAAAAGGCAATAATTTCTCGATATATATCTCTCTCAAAATCTGCAAGTAAATTAGAGCAATCAACATATTGGGTTAGTGCATCTTTGTATGCTAAACAATTTTCAACATTTGAATTTGCAGTATACCGAACCTCTGCCTCCAATAAATTAGCAGTTAATGTAAGCTCTCCAGGGCAACCGTTCTCGTCGGTTTCACAAGAGAAAATAAATAGGGCTATAATCACATAAAAAACGTTTCTCATAATGCTTTGTGTCTACGGCAATATAAAGAATCATTTAATCACAAAAAAACAAAGCTGTTTTTGCTACAACAGCATTAAGTATTGCAGGCATACTAGTCTGGGGGTAGGGATGTTTACCATTAAATACATGGTTTGCTTCTGGTGCTATAAAAAGCTCACTAGTATTGCACCAGTTGTGCAAATTTTGTGCCTCTTGCATACCCACTGTAGTGTCCTTCTCTCCATGGATAATTAGCAGTGGTTTTTGTAATTCTTGCGCCGCTCTTTGAATAGTGAGCCGCTTTTGATTTTCTATAAAATTGGTGTAAAATTGCCAGTAGTGAGGCATTTGCTGTTTTGTTCTGGCGTTTTGCACATAATACACCCCTTGTTTTTTAAAATCTAAAAATCCTTGCGTATTTTCTTGAAAACGTACTTTATAATCACTCACGCCCGCCCAGGTAACAACCTTATTTACTCTTGAGTCTTCTTGGGCCTTTATAAGCACTATACCGCCACCTCTGCTGTGGCCAATTAGATTTATTTTTGAGATATCTATTTGGCTCTTATATCTAGAATCTGCGCAAATAAAATCTAGAACCCTATCTACATCATCAAGCTCTAAGGAGTAATTGTTTTGTGCAAAGGCCTCTAAATCTGGGAAATCTATAGGTTGGTTTACAGTACCGCCATTGTGAGAGAAATTAAATTTCAGAAAAAAGAATCCTGCCTGTGCAAAGGCGGCGGCAACTAAATGCCAAGGTCCCCAATCTTTAAAACCTTTATAGCCATGACAAAAAATTACAACAGGTTTGGCCTTGCCGTTATTTTTATAATAGGTATCATACACAATGGGTTTTTGTGCGAGCTGTAATGGGGCCAGTACTTGGTTTTTAATACACTGCATTACACCTCTTTTTCTTGAAAATCGATGCTTATGTCACATATCTCTTGGATAAGGGCAATGAGTTGCTCTTTAAATAACACCAGGGTTTCTTGAGAGATAACATGGTCTTTTTTAGATTGTTCTTTTACTCCAAATTTTAAAAAGCCACTGCCCAAGTTTTTAAAAGAAATAATCCCCCCATATGCCTGGGTTATTGGGGCTGTGTCATTATAAATAAGAGCGTAGGTAAGTACCTGAAAGGCTTTGCTAAAGGAGTACTCTTGCCTTATTTTTTCCCAGTGCGAAACAACAAGGTCTTTTTGCTCTACTTTTCCTGTTTTGTAATCAATAATTCGCAAATCGCCATTGTAGTGATCTATACGGTCTACCTTACCTCCAACACGAACCGGAAAATCAAGCCCCGGCACCTCAACACTAATGCCTAAATCTGCCTCAAGCGCTTTTATAATAATTTTATTGCCCGCATTTACTTCTTTGATTTCAAAATCAATAAAATTGGATACATATTTTTTTGCAACTTCAAATATGAGCAAGTTTTTACCCGTACTAAAATCTCCTCCCTTAAAGCTTTTTATAAACTGTGTGGTAACCTGTGCTGCAATTTTAGGATAAATGCTCTCTAGATCTCCTACAGATAATACCTTAGAAACAAAGGGAGTGTATAACACCTCAAGGGTATCATGAACGATGGTTCCTAGGGTGCTGGCAGCTACGGTTTCTTCTACTTCTTGATGCTCCTTTATTCTCAACACCTTCTGGAAATAAAAATCTATCGGGTTTCTAATATAACTGGTAAGAGACGAGGGAGAAAAACCCCCAGATGCTATTTCTTGTAAACGCTCTAATATTTTTGGAGTCTTCTCTATACGTGCCAATGTTTTTTGACCCATCGTTATTTTTGGGCTCACGGTAGTATGGGTGATGGTATGATTGGGCTGTTTGGCCACTTCAAGTTGCAATAAAAATCTACTCTTCTCTCCTGTATTTAATCCCTCTGTGTGTGTATTATATAATAGGGTGGCCGTTTCTACTCTTTGTAATAAATGAGTGAAATGATAGGTGTAAATAGCGTCTTTCTCTGAAAAACTTGGAAGGTTGTATTGCTTTTTTAAATCATAGGTAATAAAAGAGGCGTTCGATTTTCCAGAGGGCAAGGTGCCTTCGTTTACAGAAGTCATTATTATGTTTTTAAAATCTAAGACCCTTGACTCTAACACCCCCATAATTTGTAGCCCCTGGTAGGCCTCTCCCTTAAAATCTAGAGTTGTATTTGCTATAAGTTCTCTGTAGAGTAGTTGCACAGTTTTGAGCGTTGTTAGATAGGTATAAGAATCATTAAGAGCCGCAATTTTCAAAAAAACCTCTTGCAGGTGAGATACAGAAACTTCCTCAATAGCGCTTAAATTGCGAGAGCTTGCCCGCTGCAGCAGGGTATTACAACAGCTAATAGCCATACCGCTATCTTGGGCCCAGTCTTGAAATAATAATTTTAAAATTTCATGATCCTTTGGGTCTGAAATTGACAACAAATACTCTTGGGTGCTATGGGTTATGTTTTCTTTTTTAATCTGGGCTAACATAGCGCCGGCACTAGCCATCGTGTTGCTTATAAAAGGATGGCTTAAAATAGATTGAACATCTTTATAGTAATAACTACCTGCAGGTTTTGCTTTTACTGAAAATAGAATCTCAAAAAAAGTAGCAAAAGGCATCGTTTTTAGCGCTACCCCCATGGTAATGTTTACCTGATCAACATTTTCTGGCAGAGAGTGCAACAAAGGCAATAGTAGATTTTCATCTGCCAAAATAATGGCCGTATGCGCTAGTTGTTCTTTGGTGTATGTGGCCAATAGGTTGCCTACATATTTGACTTGCCCTATGTTTTTTTGAACCCCAACAAATGAAAAAGCCTTTGGTTTTATAAAATTACTAGCAACGCTAGTGAAGCTGTTTTTTTGGTAGTACTTCCAATTATTTTTATAGTCTCTTAAAAATAAAGAGGCACTATGGGTAGCATCTTCAAAGAAATAGCTGTCTGTGTCCCAAATAACCTCGTTGTGGTCTAGTTCGAGAAGTTCTTGAAGTATGTGCTGCTCTGCGGTATTAAGTGCGTTAAAACCAATAAAAACATGCTTTGTGGCTTTATTGGCCTCCATGTAATGAGAGATGTCTTCGGCCGCTTTTCTATACACAAGGCCTTGATAGCCTTGATGGTCTTTTAATAAAGTGTCTTTTAGGGTCTTATAAAATTCTTGAAGGCTGTTCCAAAAAGCGAGGTATTTTTCTATAAGCGGTGTTTTATCCTCTCTAAGGTACCAGTGGTTTAAATCTTGAATATCATTCAAGTAATTAAAAAAAGAGTGAGTATCTAAAAGGTAGCGGTCAATCTCATTGAAATCTCCCAGTAATGAAGTGGCCCAGGAGCTGTAGGTGTCAAAACTCTCTTTCTCTGGGATACTATCTAGTTTGAGATAGGTTTCATAGCTTTTAAATAATAGCGCCGTTGGGTCAATGATATTAAGGTCAGAAACAGTTTCAATAAATGTTTCTATGCTAATAATTTTAGGGGCGAAGCTTGTGTGAAGCGCTTGGTTTTTTAGGTGGTTTAAAAGAAAGCCCCCTGCTCTTTTACTTGGAAGAATAATAGTGAGCTGTGATAAAGAGCCATGTTTTTTTGTGAGGTATTGAATTGTTTCTTCTAGAAAAGTATGCATGTTATAAAAATAAGAAACGCCCCCTTAAAAGGAGGCGTTTTTTATTATTTATTTGTGGAAGATTACTCTTTAGAAGAAATCTCTACACGTCTGTTTTGTTTTCTACCAGCTCTTGTATTGTTTGAAGCTGCTGGATTAGAAGTTGAAGCACCTTCTGAAGATAATCTACCTGCAGTAAGTCCTAATGATTCTAAATAACTTTTCACAGCCATTGCTCTCTCTTCAGAAAGTGTTTGGTTTTTTGTGTCGCTACCAGTGTTATCTGTGTAACCAGTGATTACAAAAGAAGCATCTGAATAGGTACTCATAATATCTTTCATGTTTTGAAGTGTGTCATAAGAATCTGTATGTACTGTAGACGCTCCAATATCAAACAAGATCGTTTTTGACATGTCATTCAATTCTTTCATGATCTCCATTGTTAACTGAGGAACCTCTGGACATCCTTTGTTTGCAACAGTACCAACTACTGCAGGACATTCATCGTCTTTGTCTAAAACACCGTCATTATCAGTATCTGGCCATGGGCATCCTTTGTTGGCTTTATCACCAGCTTGAGTAGCACATGCATCCTCTGCATCAGTAACACCGTCACCATCAGCATCTGGACAACCATTCATAGAAGCAAGACCTGCAACAGTAGGGCAAGCATCTTGTGGATCTGCAACACCATCGCCGTCTGTATCTGGGCAACCTGCAAATTCTGCAAGACCTGGAGTATTAGGACAGGTATCTTCTCTGTCTTCTACACCATCAAGGTCTGTATCAGGACAACCGTTAAATTGTGCAAGACCTGCAACTTCTGGACAAGCATCTTCGTGGTCATATACACCGTCTGAGTCTGTATCTTTTCCACCAAACTTAAACAATACACCAACAGAATGTTGGAAGTGCTTAGCTCCGTAGTCCTCAAAAGAATGCTTGTAAGTAGACTGGAAGTTTACAGCTAAAGATTCTGACATCCAAAACTTAACACCAGCGATACCATTGGCAGTACCAAATCTAGCATCACCAAGCCAAGTGTAACCTCCACCAATACCGATAAAAGGATCAACCCAAGCAAGTGGAGCATCTAGTTCTCTAAAGCTATATTTTATTTCTCCATCTAAACCGTAGTAGTTAATACTTTCAATATCAACACGACCTAGTCTTTCAACTTTGTTTACAGTACCTACTGCGCCCATTGTGAATCCATCACCTAGGTAGTATCCTACTGCAACTCTAGATACAGAAGGAAGAATATTGTAATGATCTTTTACATTAAAATATTCAGAGAAAAGAGTCCCATTTTGAGGATCTTTATTTGATTGTCCGTCTCTAAGACCTGTCGGGAAGGTATCAATAGCGTTTACACCTACCTCGATAGCCCATGGATTGTTTTTATCTTGAGCATTTGTTACGCCTGTTACTAGTAGAACAAGGGCAGCAACTAAGATACTTTTAAGATGTTTCATAATTATTTGTTTAGTTATGTATATTATTAATTGCAAAAGTAAGTTGTTATACTTTATTAACAAAAACAAATCTATTAAATTTTTAATAATTTCATAGCGTTTTTGTGTATTTAAATATCATAAGAAGCTATATAACACTTAGTTTTCTGCCCACTTTAACAAAAGCGGCAATAGCTTTATCTAGATGTTCTTTGGTATGTGCTGCAGATAACTGCACTCTAATTCTAGCCTTATCCTTTGGTACCACTGGGTAGAAGAAGCCTATTACGTATATACCTTCTTCCAAGAGCATGTTTGCCATGGTCTGTGAAAGTTTGGCGTCATACAACATAACAGGAACAATAGCAGAGTCTCCATCTACGATATCAAATCCAGCTTCTTTCATCGCTTTTTTAAAGTAATTTGTATTGTTCTCTAAGGTGTCTCTTAGTGTGGTGTCACTCTCGAGCATTTCAAACACTTTTATAGAGGCCCCAAC
>Ga0209816_1001484_pt1 | contig 17507 bp, 26 predicted proteins | sample CoawatmetaG01DNA_FD_187509 | JGI IMG/M metagenome (GOLD analysis project Ga0209816, IMG submission 187509) | Marine microbial communities from the West Antarctic Peninsula - Coastal water metaG017-DNA (SPAdes) (version 2) | ecosystem: Environmental > Aquatic > Marine > Coastal ... | reverse complement strand
CTCCGGCATAGATACACCAAGGAACTCTACTGGTAGAGGCGGGTCTTCTTTGTAGTTATGTGTGGCTGGTACGCGCAGGACACGAACCACGTCCGCAGTGACCGCAGGGTCAGCGAGAAGACCATTATCCGCACAGGCTCTCTTCAGTCGCTCCGCCGCATCAACCCACTGCTCCGCCGAAACTGCTTCGGTCAAGGGCCAGTAGGCATGTACGCCTCGGCCACTATTAACCATAAGAGGTTTAGGCAGGGATAGTTGTTTACAGAAGGAACGCAGCGCGTCTACCGCCAGCTTCTGCGAAGGGTATTCCTTTAGTGGACCGCAGTCCAAGTCGATGAATAGGGACTTTAGCTCGTGCGCGTTAGGGCCTTTGCGCCCTGCGTCTTTAGTCGCCTCTTTGAATGTGCTCAAAGCGAAGTATACGTCGAACCCGTCGGCATCAAACTTCTGCGCTGCACGTTCTACTTCCTCTAGGGTGGCGTAAAACTTTTGCGCGCGGGTGTTGTCTTCTTTACGGGCGGCAAATATGCAGTAGTGCCCTGTGCTACTAAGCAAGCCCCCTAAAAAATCTAATGTGTTCATTGCTGCTGCTCCCAAAAATATGTCGTGGCGAGATCTCGAAAGGGTAAAAACCCGCCACGACTACCTACCGTTTACGTTAGAAGACTGACCCCTCAGTCGTCCCAATCGTCCACGATAGTCGCTAGATCAGCTTCGTTGGAAGAGGGAGCAACCACCTCTTTTTTCTTAGCGACCTTTACTGGTTCAGGTATTTCATCGAACTCAACAGGAGCAGAAGCAGTCACATCCTCGAATATAGAATGGGTAGCGTCTTCATCGAGAGAAAAACCATTTTCCAAACCAAACGGAGAATGCTGTTTCTTATCTGCTAGTGTTATAACCTGCACAGCTTTTAACCGTAAAGATACACCATGAGTGGACATACTGTACGGTACAAGAGTTACCCCCATGTTCACAATACTGCCGTGTGTTAGTTCAAAGTCAGAGGGTAGCCTTCTATTCTTTGAGTCAACTTGTAGAGGTTTTTCGGTAAGCGTACCAGAATACTGACCCTTTAGTTGGGCCGAGCCAATATACTTACCCTCTGCGTCTTTTTCAAACACTTCAGCAGGCTTCGGCATCTCCGGCCAATTCGAGTCCGCCGCTTCCTTGTATGCGACTAACATAGCCGCGTACAATTCCTTCGCTTGTGCGTCGTCCATACGAAACTTGGTTTCGTACTTCGCATTCTCTTCGGTAGGGCCACAAGGCACGGTCTTCCCTTTGGGGGGAACACTCCTATCAAACCTATATGTTTGATTAAGACGTGGATAGTGGGCTTCGACGCCCGTAATTAGTTGCAACTGTTTGGCGACTGCCATTAGTATTCTCCTTTGTTATATTTAAAACCGCTTACTTCTGTAAACGGAGAGTCGTCCCTTGCGGTTTCTAGTTGAACCGGCATGGTCTGTAGCGCAGCTGTACTTGCTGCACAGCTACTTTTCTGTTCGAGCGCCGTCTTGAGTTCTTGTTCACTAAGCGCACGTATGGCCTTGAAAAACAGTTTAGGTGTCACAGACTTTTCGTCAAAACGTACCTGCGTAACCACTTCTAGTGATGAAGTTTTGTGGTTGTGCAAGTACTTAGCGTAACCCTGCATAGACATATCACCTTTCTGGCCTTTACCAAAAATAGATGTAGCGGAGATACGCATCTGATAAACTGTATCCATCTGACCTTCCAATACGATAGCTAGGCGCTGCGAATACCTACAAGCTCGGCCTCCGCCTATGCTTGAACCCCTGATGTTTTGCCGACAGTCCATACAGCGGTTAGCTTGCTTTTGGGCTACAGGAACATCCTTGGAGGGCATCTGCGTATCTACCGACCAACATGTCGGGGCAGATGGGTTCGCTGGATCGTACGAACCTTCATAGTAAGTACGGGCCAACTTTGCGGCGTTTACTATAATTAAATCTAGCGGACCATCACTAACGCTGACGTGCTCGCCGTCAATGGAGTGATGAAAACGTCCACCACGGAGGCTAATCCGATTGGGGCTACCACCACTCCCGAAAGTTGATAGGTCTACCACCAACTACCCCCCTTCCGTTTTTGAGGCTTCTTCTTGCGCCTCTTTTGATACCGCAGTCAAGGCTGCTTCAACGTCAGCTATCCGAAAACGGTAGACTACGCCGAGTCGTATGTAGCTGTCGGCAGGGATTTTCCCTGATCTAATCCACATACGAAGGGTGGATACGGACACTCGGAAGTAGTCCGCTAGCTCGTTAATATTAGCGTATGGCGTTTCGATCTCAGTCATTTTTTCCTCACAGAAATTGTGTACTCAGAGTCTACATTGAGACCCGCCGGTAGTTGGTCGGGGTTCTCCTCAAGGTACTGACGTACATGGGTTTGATTCAGACGCTTCTCGAAAAACTCAGGCAGCTCATGCTCCATGATAAAGGAGTGCATAGATTCCCAGTCGCTTGTCCAGTAACGCTGCTTAACAGTGCGGTAGAACAATCCCGATGCAGTGCGGACACTGTCAACTTCATGTTCTTTGCAATAGTCGAGCAAGGCTAACTTCACCTTGTCCTGCTTTTCACGGAGCTGGCCCTCTTCTTCTTTATATTTGGCACTTAGCTCCGAACGCTTGTCACGTATCTTGGTGTACGTACTGACTAGCTTATCAACTGACACAGTCATATATATTCTCCGTTTTCTCGTGGTATAGCTGTTATATGGTACCTTATGGTAGCTAGTCAAGCACTATGATGACTAGGCGAGCATTATGATAGCTAGTCGAGCATTTCTTTGTACAAATCTATCATAGCGGAGTGTATGTTGATACGCTCGTCTAGCATTTTGTATATGCGTTTTTCTGCAGGGGAGCCAGCGATCTGAATTACCGTACATTTATGCTTCTGTCCGGCGCGGTGGATACGTGCGTTAGCTTGTAGGTACGTCTCCAGAGAAGAGGTTGGACCCCACCACACAATCGTGTTGGCTGCAGTGAGAGTTACACCGTGCGCGGCAGACTGCGGTTGGATCACTAGCACTCTAGGGTCGACTTCGTTTTGGAACCGTGCAAATATCTCTGTGCGTCTAGCTGCGGGGACGTCTCCGCGTATAACCTCGGTCGTGATACCATCTTTGCGTAGCTTTTTCGTAAGCATGTCAATCGTGTGGCGGAACGGCACGAACACCAACACCTTCTGGCTACTCTCGTCGATGGTTTCCTTTAACGCTTGGTAGCGGCTCTTGACGTCGAACTCTATGGAGTCCCCATCGTCGGTGTAAACGGCCCCCGCACTGATTTGCAGTAGCTTGTTCATGTTGATCGCGGCGTTCACGGAAGTCACAGATTCGCCAGCTACTTGCATGAGCATCTGCTTCTTGAGTGTGTTGTAGTACTTCTTCTGCTGTGCGGTCATTTCGACGAAGCGTTTTGTGTACACCATGTCAGGCAGGTCGAGGCATTCTTCTTTCGTGAACCTAATCGCGGGCTGCAGTGCGTGGTGTACCGTATCCTTCGCGGTCTCTTTTGGCTTGTAGGTGAACTGCGTAACCTTGTGCATCACCATGTCCCGCCACGCCCCGTAGAACCTTGGGACAGACAGTGGGTTGACTAACTTAGCCAAGCCATAGGCATCGACAGGACTTTGCGCTGCGGGTGTACCCGTCATCATCCATAGCCAATCATCTTCTTTGATTAGCTTGTTGAGGGTCTTCCATCGTTTTGTCTGCGCGTTCTTGTAGTGCGTAGCTTCATCGACGATGAACAGATCAAACCCACCCGCAGCGATCTCGTCTTTGACAACTTCTACACCGTCATAGTTTATGATTACGAACTCAGCACCGGAGTTGATGATCTTCTTGCGCTTCTCTTTGCCACCATGTGCAACATCAACCGTGCGGTGCATAGCAAAGGAGAACAAGTCGTTGCGCCATGCACTGTCCATGATTGATAGTGGGCAGATAACCAGCACTCGTTTGATCTTGCCTTGGGTCAGCAGGTAGTCCGCCGCCCATATAGCCGATGCAGTTTTCCCTGTGCCCTGCTCATTAAAGCAAAACGACTTCTTGTGCAGTGTCATAAAAGACGCAGTATCTTTCTGGTGCTCGAACGGCTTGTACTGCCCCGTCCATTTGTACCGCTTCGTGATCGGTGACGGTGCATTTATGTTCAACGACCGCAGTGATAAGACTTCGTTGAGCCCCCACTTAACTATAACCTTGTTCATAGGTAGCTCCTTGCTATTGGGGATAGCTGTTGTGATTTGCTTTGGGTTACGTACCCGTAGCATTAGCGCTTTATCCCGCAAAATTTTCATGTTGTTCTCCGTGGTAGTGACTCACTACCGTTTTTTCTTAGGGCTGCTCATAGCGCCACCCGCTGCTCGGTTCTTGCTACGGCTCTGAACGGTTACTCCGTCCTTATTGCTGCCGCCCTTGCTCAACGCTTTTTTGTGGGCAACGTCTTTGCCTTCACGCTTGTCGGCTGTGCCATTCTTGTTGGCGTCTTTGCCTGTCTTATCCATTTTGCGTCTAGCTTTCTGGCGTTCCATGCGGCTCGCATGTTCGCCTCGTGCTTTTTGTTGCTCGTACTCTTTCTTGTACGGGCGCGGTTTATTTACATAAGGCATCAGTTTTTCCTTTTGCTACTCGGGCGGTTTGCCTGCTAGATACGCCATTCAGTATACCCAGCTCTTTTTGTTTCGTGCGTACTTCTTTATGCAGGTGCCCTACTTTGGCCACTGCCCCCATAAATACGCTGACTACTTCTGCGTCTAAAACTCTATCCTCTTTGAGTAGCCGCATCCGTACCCTATGCAGGTCGTCTAGGCGGTGTAAACGAAACTTGCGGGATCGAACGATGCCCCCCATGGCTCCCAAAACCGCGGGGGTGGCGGCGTATACTGCGTCCTCGGCGTCCACTAAAGCTACGACAACCTTTAACACGCGCCTGTCGTAAGTAACTTGTTCCCCGCAGTTGCGCTGGCTCGCTACAATAGCCGCCAACTTATTTACAGGTGTGGTGCAGAAGTAGAAATGGTCCCAATTCGTTACCACTAATTTGCTCCATTGTGGGGGCACTCGACCACTTGGCAGTAGCGTTTGCACAGGCCCGAAGGTCTCGGGTTCCATACATCCACTTCGAATGCTTTCTCCATCTTAGCATAATTAGCCAGCCATTTGCCCCATAAAGGTTGCTGCCGGTCGGCTCCGTATTCGGCTTTGACTAGGCTTTTCGCGATGACGAACAACAACCCTGCATGTAGCTTGGTGACTTCGGGGTAGTGCTTGAAGATAGCCAGTGCCATCAACTCAAGTTGTCCTTTGTCCGCGTACTTAGCAGACTTGCCCGTCTTGTAGTCGATTATCCAGCCCACTCCAGTATCTTTGTCTATGATTGCAAGATCGACGATCCCACGAAACCATACGTCTTTAGCAAAGAAACTGCAGGGTTCTAGGTCCGCGGTCAGACCCAGCTTCTGCTCGACAATCTTCTCCCCCTGCTTATTGTTCAGGGAGTCTAGTGTTGGTTTGATAAAGGCGAACTGCGCAGGGAGGGGAGTACCCTCTCCGATATAATCCTCACACGCCTTATGGAACTCGGTACCGTAGAGCATGGCAGTAGACTCTTTGTACGGGTACTGCTTCAGAACCTTCTCATGGTAGAACTGTTTGGGGCACTGCTCAAAGGCTTTGATCCGACTAAAAGACCATGGCGCTGCTTTAGGTGTCATTCACAATCTCCGTAAGATTTGCCCGTGCCGCTCTCGCAATCTACGGGTAGCCCCTCAGCCCAGTCAGGTGTCCAACGCATGCTAGCCTCAACAAATTCTTGGGCTTCGGCTACCTCGGAGTCAGGCACACAGCATAAAATACTATCGTGCACTGTCAATGCTACTTGGTATTTCTTACCTATGCGTAGCATTTGTTCACCTATGATGCAACGGGCTATAGCTTGGCACACGTTCTCGATGACCTTACCGCCGTATATACGGGTGCGCATACGTCTGGTTTTGTATGTGTACTCAAATCCTTGCTCGGACTTCTCCCCGTACAACTCGGGGTAAAATATGCGTAAACCACTAGGCACTATGAGTGCTGTGTTTTCGGCGTCTACTGTGATGACACCCTTCTTGCCAAACGACATAGCGCGTCCCTCGGCCAAGTTCTTCACCATGTTGTTGGCGTCCCTCCAGACCTGACTGATCTTGAAGTTGGACTCACGGTAGATAGAGATAATCCGCTTTGCCTCCGCCTCGGACACTGAGAACCCAAAGGACTGCAGCTGTGTGCCAAACTTCTCTGCACCCATGCCATAGCCCGCACCGAGAATAGTAGTCTTACCCACGAACCGCTGGTCCTTAGTGACATCCTCTACGGCTACGTTGTAGATGCTTGACGCCATATACTTGTATACGTCTTCACCTCTGGAAAACTGATCCACAAGATCGTTCTGCCCAGCGAACCATGCCAATACCCGCGCCTCAATTTGAGAGGAATCGGCTTCGACAATGGTGTGCCCCTCGGGGGCGATGATAGCACTCTTGAGTTTCTTACCGTTCGGCCCACGGCTAGGCAGGTTTTGCAGGTTTATCTTATCCATACCTCCCCACCGACCTGTGTGCGCTGCATAGTACTTGATCGGTCCCGGGAGTAACCCACGTTTAGATATACCTATGAACCTCTCCGTACGTGTTTCCTCTAGGGTAGACTTGTTCCCCAGACGTGCCGCTACTAGCGTCTGTATGCGGTCATCCTCATGCTCTTGTAACACCTTGAAGTCTTCATCGGTCTTGGCAAACGCGAACGTCTCCTTACCTGTCGTGGCACTGATCTTCATGGGCGGCACAACGCCAAGTTCCAGCAGCATACCAGCGAACTTGGCGTTGGACATCAGGTCTTTCTTGTCCTCTACCCCCGCTTCTATGAGCAGCTTGTCCTTGCGGTCACGTGTGTCTTCTAGGTGCTGCTCCAATAGGCCAAGGTCCAGATCAAGCACGGGGTGGATGAACATGCTCAATGTTGCGTGGATTAATTTCAACTCCACCTTTGGGAACTTAGCCCCCATGATCTTGAACAACTTGTGCGTCAGCTCAACATCTTGGATGCAGTACTCCCCATACTTCTTCGCCTCTTCTGCAGTGAAATCGGCGGGTCGTTTACCCTTAGCGGCGAGCACCTCAAACCCCTTCTCGCCAATACCATAGCGTTCAGACAAGGCTCTAAGGGACGCAGGTTGGTCCACTCCGTGCAAAGCTCTACCCATGCACATCGTATCGAACCACACCTTCGGCTTGACGCCGTACAACCAACTCAAGATAGCCCCGTCGAACATAGTATTCTGACACACAATGCCAGCGTTGGAGAAATCTATACGGCCTAACAGACTTTTGATCTGCTCCGGATCGTCCATATACTTCGTAGACTTATCGTTCTTCTTGATGCCGAGGCCGATTACTTCGAATCTAGGGTCACGTACGTACGCTTCTGTCGTCATCTTGGACAGCGAGAACTCCTGATCGTAGTACGTCTCGAAGTCGAGTGTATATATGTCCATTACTTTGCCTCCTCTTCTGCGTAATGCGCATCTATTGCGGCCTCGACCATGTACTCCGCAAAGGTAGAATATCCTCCCTTCGTCATGCGTCTAACTATCGCTAGGTACACATCTTCAGTCATGCCTGTACTAATGTTCCTCCTCAGACTGCCAACTTTAAACGCAGGATTATTCATTGCACGAGCCATACGTTCTTCGTTGGTGTACGCTTTACGCACATCGACCGCATCGCCGCGCTTCATCGCCCTGTGGACTACACCGACTACGTTTTGGTATTGCAGGGCCATCTCCTGCGCTATTTCTATCGGGCGCTGCCCATCACGGTACCGCTGTATTATCTCGACGCTTCGCAACGATAGGCGTCTACCTTTAGAGGATAGCACCATCTTAGGTGCATTTTCGAACTTACGTCTGTTCTCATCGCCCCATGTTGATTCAGTCATTCTTTCTCCCCCCGCAGCCATTTTATATCCCTAACCAATTCGGTTTTCTCTCGGGTTAAAACTTCCAATCGCTGTATTAGACGCGCGATCTCCGTGCGTTGTATGGCTACTTTGCTCTGTAGTTTTGCGGCTACCGTGTCCTTCATACCCGCATCTCTTTCAGCTTGGCGATGTAATGCGCTGCCTTACCAGAATCATCGCTGTCCTTCTTGCCTTGGCGCAGCGAATACTTGACGACGTTACCCTTTAGGAACCCGATGAACTCCTCGGGTGTAAGCACAGCTTCCATAACGTCCCACGGCTGCACCTTCATATCTTTGTAGTGAGAGCCGCCCACCTGCTTCGACCTTGCAGGTGCTTCTTCTCTCCAGTTGGGTGACGCTATGCGATCAAACAATCCCTGCACAAACATCCGGTCAAAACCAAACTTATCTACAACTTCGGGGACGGTGGCTTGGCGGTTACGAACTAGGTATTCCCACACCTGCTCTTCTTTTTTAGACATACTCATAGCTTGTATCCTTCTTTTCTTCTATTGCTGACAAACTTAGTCAGGTCATCCTTGGCGTACTGGTACCGCTGAGTAGCAGAGGGAGAATTATCCCTGCTAATCATCTGCTGCTGCCAGAAATCTACCTGCCGCCGTAAGAACCGTAACTCAGCATCGAGAGCGGGGGGTAATTTGCCATCCATTACTATTCCTCGGGTCTATACATGGCGAACCAATGAACATCTGGTGCCCATAAAACCCTAGACGCCTTCTCTTGGGTTCCTCTGGCCCACACCTGTGCCTTAGCAACCTCACCTGACATGTGCATACGGCTTAATGTTTGCTGCATGACTAAGTCTTCGTCACCTAACGCAATGGCTAATGCAGGTGCAGTTTGCGGTACCTGATCTTCGAGCTCGGCCCAGAAGTAATCCATGATACGGTCTTCGAGTTTGGCCAACTCCACACGGGGCGTCGCAACTTCGGGATGTGGCGTACTAGCGTCGGATACAGATACCCCAACAGCTCTCCACGGCGTGTCCTCATGGGAGCTACTAAAGTTGGGTAGCATGGTTAGCTCACGCGTCTGTTCCTCTTTGATGCCATGCTTGCGCGCAACCTTTGCGTTGATGAATACTTGTTCACCAGTAGATATACGGACTCCGAAGGTTGTAAGGGTGTCGAGCTGGGTTTCGATGTATACTGTTTCAGTAATCATAGTAATAATCCTTTGAGTTTGGTTATGTTTATAAGTCTGCCCACGCTGTGAGCACCCCTTCAGTGTCGTGCATGTTCGTTTCATTTACGACCCAATCAAATCCTCCTGCGGTCTTGATGTCTTCCAAGTTCTTCTGCTGAAGTGCGGTGGTCTTACCCTTCCCCGCCTTACATTCGATGCCGAAGAATAATCCTTTGTAGCATGCAACTATGTCAGGTACGCCACTGCGTCCGAAGCCACCCGTAACGGGGTAGAAGTAGTAGGCACCCATCTTCTTTAGGTAGTTAGTCACTACTTTTTTGACCTTAGCTTCCGGTGTCATCGCCATTATATTTCTCCGTTTGTCTTAGTAACTGGCTTCTGTAATTGTGGGTGAGGGGCCGTAGCCCCCCACGGTAGTGAGTCACTACCTGTTATGGGTGTACCCAATACGTTGATGCGTCGATCCTTCGACCTACACCCTCCACTGGTTCAATCGGTGGGGTGGGGTCTATCATCATTAGGGTGGCAACACGTTCTTGAACCCAAGAGGGTGCCTGATCTATACTGTCGTACAGTCCTAAAGCTGACGTGTCAACGCCTATGAGTTCAAAGGCCATTATCTCTACCTCATTCGTAGTGGGGTGTACTGTTACGCGGTACGTGATGTCCTTGCTTACGCTCACAGTATTATTGCTCGCTCAAATAGAACATATTGTCGGCCCGCTTGATACCAACTCCGGCAACGTAATGACCTGCTTCGACCATAGACAACACCGATATACCTTCCAATATACTCTCGGGTAGTTCTTCCTGTGCGTAGTCAAACGCGGCTCCTTCATCCAAGCCTAAAAGACCCCGACTATTTCCCACGTTATTGAACCCACGGAAACGTGTACTGTCGCCTACTGTGTAAGCCTCGACAAACGTATGCTTCCTATCCGTAAGTTGTTTACTGTCGGTAAACTCATCCAGTGCAGAAAACGATGCGCGTAGGTCCGCTTCCAACCCCTTGTTGAGGAACTTATAGCCCGAGTTGAGTGCGGCCTGCAGTTCGACTTGTAACGCGGCAGGATTCTGCATGCGATATGTGCTCATAGGGAACAGGCTAAACTCCTTAGTATTTACCACTTTGCTGTACGCGGCCCCAGCTGCGTCCTTCACCGCGGCCAGCTTGTCATAGAACCCTGCTTGTGCTTGGGCTAGTACTTGTAGCACCGTCAACGGGCGCAAGTACTTCATCGCGTTCTTGACACCCTTGGCTCTTTGCAGGGAGCTAGACATGTGTTTGCGTTGGCCGTGATGATATCTGCTGTTTCGTATATTCGGAGAGAATACAGAGTACCGTCTCTTGCCGTCCCCACCAAGCATGTGGTCTTGATAGCATATCCAGCCCATGACATATGTGTCTTGTGGTCGGTACACGTACACGGATGAATCGCACCTGCGCGCCGTGTGCAGTCCGCGAACAGCGTCTTTGAGGTCACTTGCCATATCCAGCACCCCGAAATTCTCATTGCCTAGATTCTCGTTGGCTTTGATGATCTGTACTAATTCTAAGTGTAGCATTACTTCTTTCCTCCTGTAATAAATCCTAGTTGGTTGTTGATGAATGTGTTGAAACGTGCCCGTACACGGGCCAAGTCCTCCTTGGTTTTTACTGTTTGCGTGTAGTATTCCGTGTTCATACCCCACGATCTGTCAGTACAAGTACTAGCGAACTCTACCCACAGCGGTAATCTGGCGGGGCTTTGTTCGTCGCACACCATACGCCGTGCTGCTGACGGTTTCAGCCGCAGGGTGTGCCACGTGGGTAGCGTATGGCTTCCTTGCTCACGAAGCGTGATGGCGTTATCCGTTTTGTACTGTTTGTCCCCTAGTGGTAGCATCGGTGCCATAGTCATGCCCCACTCAAAGAATTTACGTATGTCGTCCTTGTACTTGGCCTTGGCTTCTTTATTGACCGTCGGCCCCTTGTACTTGGCCAAGTCTTGTCCTGTACCCTCGACATGATCCAAACCACCGTGCTCGTTAGTGCGGAACACAACAGCAGAGTTGTCGTCATGCGCTCTGGCCCATGCTGCTGTCCGGCGTGAGTGGTAATTGGTATTATCTGGAAGGGCTTTAAGCCGCTGTGCTTCTGCGTATACCGCTTTCGGCGCGGTACGGGTCTTGGCTAGATAGTAGTGCGTACCCCCTTGCCGGAGGAATTGCTTACCGTTGCGGATATGGAACCATATATTTTTGGGCGTGTGGCGGTACAGGAAAGCATAGCGCGAGTTGTGTGCGTATGGTCCATACCCGTTGCGTAGTGTGACTTCCGTCGTGCCGTCACGCTTCTTGCGCCACACGATAGGTGCATACTTCTCCATGTTCGCGAGGGTAGTTTCGTATGGCATGTATGCAGGGAAGTGTTCGTCACCCATGTGGAAGCCATCGGACAATGCGTAGCAGTTGGCGCTGATCTTGACGATGCGTTCCCACTTACGGTTACGATCCCCGATAGGGCGTATGTCCTTACCTGCGTTGGTGCTGCCACGCATAGGTGTGATTGCATTGTAGTGAGCCACTACCTCTTCGAACGAGGTGTGAGATGAATATGTTAGTGCCATTGGTTACCTTGGTTGGTTGGTCTAGTCTTCGGTCGTGCGGTATTATTCGTCCTCGTCCTCCTCGTCCTCCTCGTCGTCATCCTTAGTTATTTCACCTGAGCCATTGCACCGTTCGCAGTGGCGCTGGTCCTCGTATATCTCACCGACATCTCGGCTGTACGACTGAGGGCAGATGATCTCGATGGTCTCAAGTCCCTCGCCGTCACACACAGGGCACTGCACCGTGCGTTCTACAATCATAATCATAGGCTTATCTCCACAGTTCGGGTGGTACGCATACCATCCCATAGTTTTTCAATTAGCTGGCCTTCATCCCCACCGTGCTCTTCACGGATTTCTAGGTCACACTCATCTTCGCCAATACGCACAAACCTGTACGCTACTGGCATGCCACGCTCGGCATGGAACTGCTCTGCTAAGGTTAGCATATGTTCTATCCCTTGCACATCTAATCCTGCATACCACTTCGTACCCTCGATTGCGCAGAACAGGATGTTGTCCTCCATAACGCCCCACTCTTTCAGTAGGTTTAGCTTCTGCACCCGTTGGTCGAGGGCGTACACGGCGAGTACTTCCTTTAAGTCGGCCTCGCTCTGGAACGCAACACCGATATACACGTCACTCCTGTAGCCCATCTCACATATCCCTTGTTTTGATGTTCACGGCCACTCCCACGTCGGGCTTGGCACCTAGATTGTCCATGATGCACCACAGCACAGGCATGCTCCATTGACCCCAGCCACCGTAGAGGTGTCCATCTGTCAGTACGATAGCCGCTTGCGCGTTGATGTTGTTGTCCCGAATGTAATCGGTGACGCAGGTAACGTCTGTGCCGCCACCGCCTTCGGGTTTGGTAGACTGCACAAGGTCATCGAGTTCATGTACGTCATACTTCTCGTCACGACATACCTTGGTGTCCCAATACAATAGGCGCACTCCATCGGGGTGGACCGTATCGCATATCTCTTTGACCTCGGTCAAGAACGCAGACAGTTCGCGCTGTCCGATTGAACCTGACGTGTCGATCGCCAATACCAGTTCCCCGACTTGCTCACTGATACCGCTCGGCATGTATAGACCCGAGGACAAGTACCTGCGGTTGGGGCGACTGTATGTAGAGTAGTCGTTACCTGCACACGTGGACGTGACAAACTCCCGCAACGTCTCACGCCAGTTGATCTGCGGCTGTAGTAGTTCGTGTAGGTCTAGATCACCCCCACTACCCATCTTACCTGCAGCAAGTGCACCTTGGCGTACCGCCTCATCAAGTTCCCGTGCGAGTTCACGTTGTTCATCGGCAGTGAGTTCTTGTGCACCATCCCAATCATGCTGGTCGAACGGCTGCTGTCCATTAGGTAGTGAGCCACTACCCTGTCCGCTGTCACCATCACCAGCACCGTCACCCTGCTCAGAACCCTGACTCTCTTGGTCTTCACGTAGCAAGTTGTACACCTGTGCGCTATCCATGCCGACATACTTGCGGTCATAGCATCCCCCTTCGAGTACGCCTGTCATAGTTGCGAAGCGGTCCGTGTTGTCGTCCACGATCTTGAGGTTGATAACGTAGTCGCACGCCATGTTCGCAAGCATCGCATCTTGCTTGTATAGGTGTTGCCACGTGGTCAGGTGCTTGAACAGCTTGTGATACACCTCATGTAACACCAAGAACCTTAGCTCGGCGTCGTTGAGTTGCTTTACAAACTCCCGTCCGTACATCTCGTCACGTCCATTGGTACATGCGGTTGGTACGCTCGGATCATCTACCACGTTGCGGTTCCCGATCATCAGCACCCCTGCGAGTGCCGTGTACTTCGCGTTCCCCATGATGGAGACAACGGCTTTTGTCAGCCGCTGCTCCTCTGTTAGTTGCTTTAGCATTAGCATATTATTTTCTCCACCACATCATTGCTGTCCACCACAAGGGTTTCTGCTCGGTCTTCGGTACGTTCCACTCAGTAGGCTCACCTCGCCACATGAAGTCCACTGGCACTTCGGTCACGTCGTCTTCGTACACCGGAAGATCAATAGGTAGTGAGACACTATGCTTCTTGGTGATACCCAAGTTAAACGCACGTTGTGCTACAGCACCAGCTGTTCGATCCATGATCGTGCCGATCTCCTTGGCGGGCATTCCCGCTCCGTGCATTGTTGCCAGCGCTGCGTCCAATTCTTTTGTCCATTGTTTAGCCATTAGTCTTCTCCTCATTGATTGTTACGCATACTGCGTTAAGTGCGCCCACCGTTGCGGTGAACTCTTTCCTTGCTTCGGCCATAGCCTCGGCTTTGTTATTGGCTTGCACACGTTGTACGCGCTCCACCAATCCTTCGACGGTTGCATAGTAGGTTTTCATACTCATACCTTGTCTGCTGTGTAGAGGTGTGTGTTCTTCATTGCCCAAGCGGTGAACTTCTTGTTGGTCATCACCATAGACTGCTTGGAATACTTAGGTGCACGTACACCATTGGCGAACATAGCCTGTGCTTCGGTGTCGAGCCGCGGCAGGTAGTCCATCCAGCTGTTGATCCAATCCTTGTCGAGTGACGATAGCGTACGATACACCACCATACATACAGCTGCGGCGCTGCTTGGAACCTTGGCGCTGGACGGGTCGTCTTTGATAGACTGTAGGGTAGGCAGCTGGTCGGATAGTGACACAAACGCCATCAGGTCCATCGCACCACGATCACCGATTGTACCCATCAGGGCTGCGGTCAGTGTCACATCGTCGAAGTGTTCCCGTGTCTTTAGGATGTCCGACGCTGCTTCGAGTGATCGAGGCGTAACAAACGCGGCGCGTTGCTGCTTGGGGTGGAAGATGTACGGGTTCTCGTCGGGGTCTTTGACGTCCTCGAACGATGCCATCAGGTGTGGGTTGTCTTTGACCCAGCCAAGTAAGCTGTGATCTACTTCGTTGTTGATACCCCATTCGATCCAGTCCATGTGGTCGGTCTTCTTGATCTGCACCACAGTCATACGGTTACGTGCGTGAGGTGGCAGCATATCGCCAACACCCTCGGAACCTTTGTTCGTCGTCGCAAAGACAACACTGTCAGGGTGTAGTGCGTAACTACCAATCTTGCGTTCTAGGATAAGACGTAGCATGGCGTTCTTCACTGCGGGGTTCGCCTTACCAATCTCGTCGAGCATCAGGATGATAGGTCCGTCTAAGTGCAAGCCTAGCTCTTCGTGAGGAATCATACGTACGCAGCCATCTTGCTCGATGGACTGCATTGACGGGATCATAATGTCACCAAGGTCTTTGGTGGTCGCGTCGAAGTACACCTTCCTGTGTGTGGGCAGTGCATCGCCCAGCATGTGTATCATTGAGGACTTGCCGTTACCCATGTCACCTTGGGCTAGCACGGTGCGCTTGCTGCCCACCGCTTTGATTAGATCGACGCATTGGTCGAGGTTTAGTGCGTACATTGCTTGTGCTTGGTTAGTCATGTTGTTCTCCAGTAGTTGTTTTGTAGTGAGTCACTACTATTGCGTGGTTTCGGCGAGGAAGATATTGCATAGGCGCTCGACAGCTTGGTCGGGGGTGATGCTCATACCCAGCTCTTTCGACATTACGACGCGTACTTCGTGCACGAGTTGCGAGGTGGTCTTCAGTGGCTTGGTTAGTTCGTTGTTAAAGATACCCATGTTGTTCTCCTTACAGGTCTAGTGTTGGTAGTGATTTGATCGCAGCGTCTACTGCGGCTTTGGTCGAGGCGCGGAACGTATCATCCTCACGTAGTGCATCGGGTGTCACGCCAGCCATCGCGGTCTCCAGCTTGTCGGCCATCGCAGACATCTGAGTAGAGTTACTCACGTTACATACACGCAGTAGTTCGATCATGTCGTTGACGTTACCGACGAGCGTGTCACGGAAAACCTTCTTGTCTTCCTTGCTGCCGTAGTCGAGCCGCTCGGACATACTGGTCAGTGCCTTGTGTAAACGTGCCCACACGTCGTTCATCGCGGTGTTGAACTGCTTGCTGTAGAAGTCAGCGTATGTATCGCGAAGTTCACGCAGTGCTGCGTTGCCAATGTCCACTCGGAAGTCACCTGCATCTGGCAGTGGCATGAAGTCCATACGGAACGCGAACTTACGCAGGAGGCTCTCGACTGTGGGGTAGTCTTCACGCAGGAACAAGTCGCCCAGCTTGAGTTGTACGTCTACCACTTCGTCGTTGTATGATTTGAGGAACTCACCGACGAGTAGCTCGAACTTGTTCTGCATGGCGGACATTGCTTGGGTGTACTTGCCGTGTTGCGCTGTTGGTAACAGTCGGAGACCTGAGTTGGACCACGGCATCGTCATGTTGATGTGCATGTTCCGCGTGGCGGTCACGTGTGTCTGTATCGCGCTTAGTGTGTCGGAGTTGGCCAGTAGTTTCTTGGTGACGTTTGCGATACCTTTGTCAGCGTTGTTGTCAGCGGCTACAGCGGCGGAGGCGCGCTTGTCTTTCTTGTAGCCAGCCCAGTTCGAGATACTTACCTCGACGAGCATCGCGGAGGATGACAGCGTGGGTGCTTCGGATTGTAGTGAGTCACTACCGTGAGAGTTGGTGTCGATTGATGTTAGCATGTTCATCTTCATTCTCCTGTGTACTTGTTGAGACCCTTGAGGTCGTTGCGGTTGGTGACGAGTGTGGCACCTTGCTTGTGGGCGATGGGTGCTATTGTCCAACCGGCGCGTTGCTCGGTGGCGCGAGTGTCGCCGCAATCTAAGCAGAAGTTATACCCGAGTTGCTTTCGGCGCGGGTCGAAGGGTTGGTCGCATGTGCGGCAGTATACTTTGGTGGGCATGGTTGGTTCCTTTGGTTGGTTAGCATGGTGGCGAGGTAGTGAGTCACTACAGTCGAGCGGGAGATGTTTTCACGTACCCCCACGCGGCAATAATTACTCAGCTCCACGACATATACCTATAATAGCAGGGTTGTTTGCCAATGTCAAGTTTTCTGAGCAGTTATTGTGGTGTGTGGTGGGGCCTGATGTTGGGGGGTGGTGACGTGTGTCATCCGGTGGTGTGGCGTGTTATATGGGCAATGTTCTAGGTGTATCGGTAATGTACCTTCCGTATGGTGGTGTATGGTGGGCGTAACTTGGCTAAGTGATTGATTATAAAGGAATGTTCTAATGTTTTGTAATGTTCCGTGTTAAGTGCTTGATTATAAAGGAATGTTCTAATGTTCCACGATTCTCAGACAAGCTAGGGGTTTTTGGAGATTGGTGGTGAGGGGTGGTATGGCATAAAAGGGGGGGTCGCATACGTAGTGCTATTATTTTTTAAAAGAACATTAGGAACATTCAGAACATTATAACTTTTTCAATAACTTACAGAGACCCAAAAAAGAACTTCTTCGGAACATTAGGAACATTAAAAAGGAACATTAGGAAACCAACTGCGTAGATAGCTGTTCTCACGTAGTTGTAGTGAGTCACTACTTCTTCCCATGCTGTGTCGCAAAGCTGCTCGGAGAACTGGTATATATGTGTAGTGAGTCACTACTCTTTCTGGTGGGCTAGGTCAGCCGCGTGGCCGCGCCGATTCCGCTGTGTCGCAAAGCTGCTCGGAGAACTGGCTTCAATAGGTAGTGAGTGACATACAAAGATGTCGGTGTGAGTCCAAACACAAGACACAAAAAAACCCCGCAACCAGAAGGCTGCGGGGTTAGGTCTTAGCGTTGGATCAAAGTGAAG
>Ga0209816_1001479_pt1 | contig 17541 bp, 29 predicted proteins | sample CoawatmetaG01DNA_FD_187509 | JGI IMG/M metagenome (GOLD analysis project Ga0209816, IMG submission 187509) | Marine microbial communities from the West Antarctic Peninsula - Coastal water metaG017-DNA (SPAdes) (version 2) | ecosystem: Environmental > Aquatic > Marine > Coastal ... | reverse complement strand
GCTAGGGTATCAAATGCCATTTGGATATTAATATTATAAACTCTTAATATTAGTTTCTAATTCAGCCCAGCACTTATCAGCAAACCCATTATAGAACCAGTTATAATTGTGCTCTAGTATTGGCTTCATCTTATCACGCATTTTTTCTAACTGACTTAAACTACAACTGCCCGCATCGTTAACGATGTCTGCCACTGCCTGTAGTCGTTGATCTAAGTCGTCTATAGTATCGTATTCTTCACTCCAAAAGTCACTGAACGTTTTAAATCCGTAACTACGCAGATACTCCAACCCACCGGCACCGTTTAATAACACAAACGGTTGCTTAAGAACGATAGGCTTAAATATCTTTTCAGTAAGATGAACTCTATCAACTACAGTTTCGGAAACAACATGTAAGAAACTTGATTTCCATATACTTGAGTCAAAGTGCCGGCTCGATTCATTCCAATAACGTAATGTTAACCATGCGCTTGAGTTGTTGTGTTCATCGAAACTATGCGGCAGGACTTTGTTATCAGGGTAAATTTCATTGGGAGTTCTATTAGTATGAGGATCGTGTTTTAATAAACTATATGTCCCTTGATTGACATCTAACATATTTAAAAACTTTATTCTGTATGAACGTTTGTTGTCTATTAGCCTATTTGCACATATAAACTTATGTTCCAGCGGTTGATATTCAGTAACAATAGGAATATCCTTATATAGTCTATACCAATGATCAGCACACAGTACTCCATTGGCAAACCAATGCACGGGTTTAAATCTCATTGTAATAAGTTTGTTTAGCTCAGATGATTGTTCACTATGAAGCACAGGAATATCACGACCTGCTGTTAAAATTGTGTTTCTCAAACAGTCCCAAAACTCACTATCTAAATTAGTTTCAATTGGTTCCCAACTATGTTGAATAGGGGTTGAAAATTTACAAGTCTCTTTGCATTTTTTTTTGCTCCAATCCGCACCACAACTAACACATATCATTGTACCTATGTTCTGTCCTGGGATTAAGTTGATCTGATCTTGCGCAGTGCCTGAATACCAGTCTGGTTTCCATCCACCTATTTTCTTAGTATCTAACTCAGGATCATATCTATAACTATTATGAAATGTTTGGAGAGAAATATTAGATTTTTCTTTGCGATGTGTCTCGAATAAGGATGTTATTTTATGATTTATATAATCAAGTTCGTTCATGTGGTCCTACTAGTGTTATAAATAATTATATGCGTATATTATCAAATAATGAATGGGATCCATTGCAGAGTATTGTGGTTGGATCAGCTACAAATGCTAATTGGCCAGTAAATTGTCCTGACTTTAGGAAGCAAGAAGAACTTACACTGTGGAAAGAAACTCCTGTGCCAAGTGGACCAGTGAATCAACAAATAATAGATGAAGCTAACGAGGATTTACAATATTTATCTGACTTCCTAACAGCCCAAGGAATTATGGTTTATAGACCAACTGACATTGATTTCCAAACTAGAGATGGGTTTTATAACTATTGTCCCAGGGATAGACTGTTAGTAGTTGGCAATACAGTTATTGATACGCCCATGGCACAAGCATGCAGGGACATGGAGATAGAAGCATACGACTTCTTGGAATGTGATTATGTTAAGGGAGAAGGGAGATGGGATGCTGCAAATATATGCAGACTAAATGACGATCTTTTATACTTAATAAGCGATAGCGGAGATCAAACCGGGTACAAATGGCTCAGTGATTACTTTGCTGGTAGCAAACGAGTACACGCACTTAACCTTTATGCTGGCGTTCATATAGACAGCACCATTAGCCCAATTAGGGAAGGACTGGTGGCATTAAATGCTAGCCGTGTTAATGAAGACAATATGCCTGAACCGTTTAAAAACTGGGACAAAATATGGATGACTGAATGTGCGCACCAGCCCTTTATAGATTATCCGTATGCCAGTAACTGGATTGGTGTTAATTTCCTAACAGTAAGTCCTGATAGCATTGTGTGTGATCCTAAACAAGAGTGGCTTATGCGTGAGTTAGACAAATACAAAGTTAACAGTCAAGGTATCGATCTACGCCACAGTCGCACACTTGGCGGCGGCCACCATTGTGTAACACTAGATCTAGTCCGCCAATAAATACGTATAATAATTAAACGTACTGTGCCACATAAGCCACTCCGTAGTAAGCAGGACTAAAGCGTATGCATACCAATACATTGGGATTTCTAATTCCACAAGTCGATATATCTACCTTAAAAAAGATTGCGATAATCAAAGCTAACAGTTTTTTAGATAATTTTGAATTTAAACATAGTTCTGATTCAGACAACAGTTATCTAGTAATTGGTCAAAATTTAATTGGGTATGGCCTAGAACAATTAGGGTATGACATAACAGTTGTCGACGGGCTAGGATCTACTAAGACATTAGTCGACGTCGTATCTAGTGGAGAAACGTTTGATTATACATTTGCTGCAGATGAACATTTTACTAAATCTTCTACTGAAGCAGAACAAGTAATGGCCATTGAGGCATTATCTAAATTGACAAATATTGCATTATATACTACACTTAAAGACTATAGGAATATGCATGCTAGTCAAAGATTTTTTCAAGAGCCTTTTGAAGTTAAAACTCCTGCCGGCGAGGCTATAATTATCCGTAAGCGTGACTGGAACAAGTCAGACAGGCAACAGTGGACAAACAGAGAATGGATTATACAGAACGACGAGTTAATCGTTTGTGCGCCAATAGAGTGCAGAACCATGTATTTCAAACAACTAGCAAAGTTTTCAAGTGACGCAGGCGCTAAGAATTTTCAAGTAGAAAAGAAGCAGATGTATAAGCCACTATTTTCTAAGAGTTTTGAATATATAATTTGCATCAGCATTGGATAGATTTTTTGAGGTTAAATGACAGTAGCATTTTGTATAGGCAATGGTGAGAGCAGACAACGCTATGATTTAAGTTCGTTAAGAGCCCATGGCAAATTGTACGGTAGCAATGCTGTACATCGAGATACCACAGTAGATCACTTAGTGTGTTGTGACAAGCGAATGGTACGAGAAGCACTAGATCATGGGTACACTGGCATTGTGTATACTCGTGAAGATTGGATGTTAGATTTCAGAGATCCAAAAGTTAAATTATTGCCAGTGTTTAAATGGGATCAGTATGAAAAATGGGAAAAGACCTTTCATTGGGGAAGCGGCACTCATAGTGCGCATCTAGCATTAAGGCATCGAGCAGACGTGTTAGTAATGATTGGTCATGACTTCTGGAGTGCTGATGGATTACATAACAACCTTTACAAAGGAACAAATAATTATCAAAGTGTAGATTACTCAGCAGTTGATCCTAGATTTTGGGTACTACAGTTTGCCATATTGTTTGTACAGTTTCCAGATACTCAGTTCTTTTTCTGCCAACCCAATATTGATAACTGGAAAAAACCCCAAGAATGGGAAGCATACTCCAATGTGCAGTACCAAGAATTGTCTACCTTGACGGATAATCTAATTAGTGTTACTGGTTGACATTTTTGTATCCCATGTTACAATACTATTATAATTTAACGTTGTAGAGGATAGTGTATGACTGGTCGTATTGGTTTCGCTTGTAAGTATCATCATCCAGATCGTAGTTTAAGTAAGAAACTACTAGAACAAATAGAGCGTCCGTTAAACGAACGCAGTACCACTATCACGTGGTTAAACAGACAGACTCGAGATGTTGCAGAGCAAAGGCTCTGGGAAATTATGGAACATAACATTGAAGGTATGTGCAATTTAGTTAAATACGTTGGGAGCCTACCAGATGATTTACGCATGGTCCGCATCGGAAGTAATATCCTTCCTGCTTATACTCAGCCTGACTGGAGTTACTATTGGACTGAACCAGGTGTCCAAAGGTATCTTGAATCCGGGTTTGCTCGCGTGGGTAGCCTCGCAAGGAGTCTTGATGTTCGCTTGTCTTTTCACCCTGGTCAGTTTGTCGTGTTGGCAAGTGATCGCCCTGATGTTGTAGAACGGAGCATAGAAGAATTTGAATATCATACGGACATGGCTAGGTGGATGGGGTACGGTAAGACCTTCCAAGACTTCAAGTGTAATGTCCACATCTCAGGTAGAGCCGGTCCAGCCGGTATCATCAACGCACTTAAAAGACTCTCGCCTGAAGCAAGAAACATTATTACCATCGAAAACGACGAAATCAGCTGGGGTATCGACTCTAGTATAGAATTAGAAAAACATTGTGCATTAGTATTAGATATCCATCATGACTGGATCTACACAGGCCAATACATTAAAAAGGACGACGATGTTGTTAAAAGAGTTATTGATAGCTGGCGCGGTGTTAGGCCTGTTATTCATTATAGTGTTAGTCGTGAAGCACTTATTGAAACGGTCCCAGAAGAACATCGACGAGATATGCGACCCAATTATCAAACACTCGGGGAAGCTGGACTAAAACGAGGCAAGCTAAGAGCTCATTCTAATTCATATTGGAATACAGCGTGTAATGAGTGGGCTTGGAGTTTTACTGAAGATTTTGACATTATGTGTGAGTCTAAGTTTAAACAAGTAGCTAGCATAGACTTTTACAACAGCATGACTGGAAACAACATTAGTCCCTACCTGACTAACTAAATAATAGTATGGATGAAATTCAAAGACAATTTAGCAGAGTTAAAATAGCTGCCGCACCGGTAAGCAATAAGAACCCTAATCGTGTTGCAGGTGGCATTAAAGGTAGTGGCACCGATATGGTTACAGTGATAGATGAATCTGGCCAGGAAAGGCATATTCCTACTAAGAAATACATTACTGCACTAGAAGATCAAATACGTTTAGAACGTAATCGTATTAGCAGTATGGAAACTAAACTTAACAGACTATCTCGTGACTTTACAGGATCAGGTCGTTAATTACAAAAAAAGGGCCAGTGTTTCCACTGTAGCCCTTTGTAAGTTTGTAAACTTCCAGTTATTATGTTACGTATGGTTACTAATTCCAACGTAAGGTAGTGGATTATTTGGCACTACCTCCCGACGTTTTATCGTTCTTTCTGTTGCTGGTCCTCTAGGAAGTACTCGTATTTACTTACTTAAATAAGACAGGAGAATCTATACTGTGTAATTTTTTCTGAACACAGGAGGATTTGAAATTATAACTTCTGATTTTGGACACATCGTGCAAAAGGCATGCGCTTTACTATTCCAGTATTCTAAGAACTCTTCACGAGTGTGATTAAGATAATCAAACGATATTTCTGTATCGTTTATGTATGGTTCCCAGTCTCGATCATCTAATTGCCCTAGTTTAGACAATGCCTCATTTAAATTGGCCACAGGCGGGCAATAATATATCGCGTTATTGTGTAGAGTTCTGCATTTCTTAGATAGGCATATATTGTAGCTAGTATCTGGATCACCTTCGGCAAACGGATAGATTTTCCCTTGAATTGTTTTTACTCTATGATGCCATTTCGACGCTGAGTCCTTCACAACAAGACTTAGGCCTGCGTCTCTCATCGTTTCTATGTTTTGGTATACTTTTTTGTTAAGTTTTATCTCAGTGAGTGAGTGAATAGAAACTCTAATACTAATGAAATTTTTCCATTTAACAAGTGCATCTAGAATACTATCATTAAGTATAGTCCCGTTTGTAATAACTATGATGTTGGATAGAATTTTTAACTGTTTATATTTGGCTGCAATCTCCAAGAACAGTGATATATTTTTATTAAGGAATGGTTCGCCACCAACAAAATTTAATGTATTTAATGTAATATCAGCAGATTGAATGTACTCGAAGAAATTTACTAGCCATTCTGCCCTGGTATTGTCTGGTATAGTATCTACTAATCCAAAATTACTATAATGATTACAACTAAAACATTGCAGGTTGCAAGATTTAGTCAGCTCTAAATCTAGCTGTTTTAAACTCTTATACATACTAAGTTTTCCTGCAATCCTCCTTAGGAAGTCATTTGTAATTACTTAGTTGTATTTACTTTTTTGAAGATACGCCATTGACAAAAGCATAGAACTGTTCAGCGGCTTCTAAGATGTGCTCAGTACCAGGGATAGTTGGATATTCTACAGAAGTAACAACTTCGTCACCCTGCTTTTCAATTTTCATGCCAACTGCGCCTAATTTGGAATGGTAGTCTGTCCAAACATGATCTTTGGCCATCTCTAGGACCTGAGTTCGGATCTCATAACCGTTTTTACTCATATTTACTGTGGGGATTAGTGCTTTCGCAGCATCTGCGAATTCTTGTGGAGTTTTAAACATTGTTTTTTCCTTTGTGTATGTGTGTATTTTTTAATGGTGGAGGATAGGAGGCTCGAACTCCTGACCTATGCCTTGCAAAGGCATCGCTCTCCCAACTGAGCTAATCCCCCATAGATAAAAATGAAAAATGGTGCCGGCACCAAGATTTGAACTCGGGACTTCGACATTACAAATGTCGCGCTCTACCAACTGAGCTATGCCGGCATTCTTTTTACTGTGTATTTATTACCGTAATATTAGCAGTTAATAATTTTAGAATCTATTAAAATTTTACAATTTCTGAAATTTTATTCGCTACATGCTTATGTGCGGCTGGTCCAGGGTGACCATCAGGCATTTTGGGAAAGTTGCCAGCCCAGTTTAGGAAAGTATCATCTGGCCATTCAAGATATCTATCCTTGTCTATATATTCAAATTCAGACATAGGATACTTGTCATATAGTTCTTGGGTACCAAATGCATTCATCATATAATAGTTAATGCCCATTTGTTTTAGAAACATCTGTAGAGCGATGGTGTCAAGTATCCATTTTTTAAATGAGTGTTCTTCGTCCCACCACATCTTATAATACTCGTCAATAAACTTGTTGGGGTCACGCTCTGTAAAATTTGCGTTTATCTGCAAAACCATGTTTCTCGAATTCCAAAATTCTTCCCTGGTATATAACTCAAAGCGACTACTCTGTGTCCATTGAATAATAGCAGTTTTAGGTTTATGTTCTAAGATACCACGCATGGTTTGATGAAAAATATAATCATTGCTGCCGCCGCCTATTGCATCATTGATAACAGTTTTATTCCAGATATTTCCTAAAAGTGTTGAGTAGCGATCACCCGTTTCGTCTGGCAAAGAATTTCCAGCAGTAAACGAACACCCAATAAAATATACAATATCGTTATTTAAATCCATATCACTTCCCTAATAAATTTCATGCAGCCATTTTATTTAGTCGCCTAGTTACTGCCTTAGCACCCTTTGTGATATCAGCGGCTTTACGCATGCAAGTTTCAAAGTGTTTGATGTCTTTGGATATCTCGTTATAACGTTTCTCGTATCCCCGATTGCCGATCATACGAAACTCCAAGTAGCCATCTTCTTGCTTACCAAAGTTAATAGCACTATATTTTTCGTCTAACTGCTCTACGGATAAACCCCATTGCTTGACATAGTCAACCAACTTACATGGCTTGTTCTTAAGATTGTTCCAGTGTTTTACCTGTTGACGGATCTTGCTGTTATGTGGCAAGCAATACTGTGCCTTGCTACGATTGTAACGTTTTGCGATCTTTTCATCATCTACCAGTGTAACTAACTTAGTAGGTTCTATGCGTTTAGTGGCCTTCTCGCCAATGTCCATGTTAACGTGTAGCCCAGTTGTGGTGTTAGTCTCGATGTTGTTATCCTTCATAAATTGGAATACAACAGCCATCATCTTGAGTGCCTTTTTAGGAGGCATGGGTGGACTAACTAATTCGTGACCGTGACTGAAGTATGAGTTAGGACGTCGAGTCCCAATGCTCATATCGTCTACTAGACTCCATGTCTTATAACCACGATTGTTTTGAATCTTGATGCCGTAGTTCAGGAGTTCCTTGCGAACCTCTTTAACTGTTAATGTAGTAGCAAATTCAAACTCAAAACCAATTCTTGCCATGTATACTTGCTCCGCCTTGTTTACTGCATTATATACATAATAGCACGTACATGGCAATAGTCAACCACTTCTGTGCTTAAAATGCTAGAAAAAGGTTAAAAACTTGGTTATTCTGAACGGTATTGGTTGACTATCTGCTAGTACGTGTTAATATAGTTATAGTTAGAAAACACAGACAAGGATCAGATATTATGGCTAATTTAACAAACGAAATGCTAGATGCAGTTAATGCTTATATGGAAGTCTGCAAAAAAGACTACTTCGATTGGACTAGCCAATGTGCTTTTGCCAAAAAAGGCGGTAACGGCAAACTTTCTAACATTAACGAGGAAATGATTGCTACTTATAACGACAACATTACGTTTAAAGCAGGTAGCAAATACATTAAAATTTTTACAGATCGTAGTGTTCACGGCTTTATCGTTAATACTGATAAAGATGCTAGGTTTGCTAGAGGTGACATACTTAAAGCCGCTGGTTATAATGCACCTGCACGTAACTTTGCTCGTGGCAATGCCTTAGATGGCGTCTTCAACAACATGCAATGGACTGGAGCATAATATCATGGCAAAACAATTTAAATATGCAGTACCTACAGAATGCACTTATACAGAGTCTTTTGCTGAAGAGCATAAAATCTCTGATGCTGCTGCCCGCTATCATTTGGAAAAAATGGTAAAGGAAAAAGTACTCGATCGTAGTTATGTTTACTTAATGATTGAATTAGATTATAATCATCCTCGTTATGCAAATGAGCGGGCTCAACGGCACGTAGAATATACTCCTGTATGAAACGGTTGACTATTACGTAATCCGTGTTACTATGGTTATAGTTAGAAAACACGGACAAGGACCAGATTATGAAAATGAAAACATTTAGTTGCAAGAACATCGAAACAAACACAATAACCAATTTTAGACCATGGTCAGACGGTGAACTGGTTTTTGTAGAGCAGATTCATGATGGTCATCTTGGTATCCAAGCTGATATGCTGGTTGAAGAAGCCCGCAGTTTTTGGCATAAGGTCATTAAAGACGGAGCGGTGACATGTTGGTAGGCGATATCATAACGTTGAAAGGCGTAACAGGACACGGTAAGAACCGTGTCCGTGAGCATGGCGATCAGTGGTTTGTAATGAACGATACCACAGATATTGGCATTATGTCACGCAATAGTGCATCGGTTTTTCCACCTATCCGTAGCCTACAGACAGGCGAGTGGCGTTGGTTTGATAATGTTAATTTTGAAGTAGTGTCATGAACACTGTTATTACTCTGGTTGCCATAGTTTTTCTTGGACAAGCAGAGCCTATTAAGACATATCCTGGTGCCGCAGGTGCTTATGGACAGTGTAAGGAAGACGCTGTTAGATTACGAATTACTCAGCACAAAGTCCCATCAGAGTATATGTACCGTTATCGTTGCAATATTAAATGGGTAGATAAGTTCAATAACGGTTGACGTTTACTGTATATGTGCTACTATAGTTATAGTTAGAAAACACAAACAAAGGATCAAAGATGAACAAGAAATACGAGCCACGTTACTATAAGATTCCAGAGATTAAATTTAAAGGCCATTTCATGGTTGGGTTTGACTGGGATATTACAGGCAGTACTGGCAACAGTTATTCAGTTGGCTTTAACGACGGCGGACTAGATTGCAGTTGCCCAGGCTTTGGTTGGCAGGGAAAATGCAAGCATGTCAAGGGCATTGCCGCCAATCTTATTGCAGAGGATTATCCTAAATATGCTCCCCTTTCAGGTTGAAGGGATTCAAGTCATTAATGCAGTGAAATCTTTAAGGTCGGTTAAATAGCTAAAACAGACATTTAACATTAGGAGTTATTCGATTCTATGGCCGATTCATTTGATTACGTTTTTTTCTCAGGTTCCAAACAATTATTAGACGAAGTGATATTTGACACCAAGGCTGTTTATCCTAAACACTGGGATAAAGATGATATATCAACTAATAAAAAGATAGTTGAAGAATACCTACAATGCAGATACGACACGGCACATAAGAAAGTTAACGCAGGTTGACGTTTAGCCTGTTCTATGTTATAATACTTTTATTAACCACAACAGGAAGATGCTACTATGATGATCAGCAGAAAAGAAATTGAAGAGCAAGAGCGTAAACTAGCTATGGAAGCATATCTTGCTAAAGGTGGTGTAATTACTAAACTGGGTTCAGATGAACGCAGTGAAGAAGCAGACTTTAATCCTTGGAAGCGCCGTAAGCCCAAGTCTAAAGAAGACACTAAGTAATATTCTAGATCCATGGGATTAATAGTCCCATGGATATCTAATCATCAAGGAAATAAATGACAAACCACATCGTAATTGGAAAAATGCGATCAGGCACAAATGGCTTTGGTGAACTGCTGCACCTAAGCCATCCTGAACACACCTATCTAAAAGAATACTTCTCTACAATATATGACATCGATGACCCTGCTTTGTCGGTAAAATATGTGCCTAACAGAGTTATTAAATATGATATACCCAAAAAGTTAAATTTACTCAAAAATTTTGGTAAGCAATATGTATGTAACATAGCAACTACTCAAATGGACAACCACATCTTTGAGTATGTAACTAATACTGACTCGGTGCTATATGTCCTAAACAGAAAGAATTTACTAGAGCATTTCCTAGCCTATTTCCTAGCATGGACAGATGATAGCTATATTAAGTTAAACTTTTCAGCAAAGCCCGGGTCTCTAGTAGTTCCTGATAAGTTATTTGATACGTATACTGTTAATTATATTATTCATGATTATTGGAAACATAGACTTGATGCAGAATCAGGCTTAAAGATTGAACATCATTTTTATGAAGACATTAAGTTTCCTACGTCAAACTACCATAGTGTATACAATTTGTCTAATAGAATGGATTATATTTCTAATAAACAACAAGTCATGGACTACTTAATAAAACTAAAGAAAACAACTATACATTATGACAACACAACAGTACAAAAGGCAATCCTAGATACATTGCTATGGCCAGATACACTAGTATGATAACAATAACTCTCGCTGACAAAATACAGATTTTTATTGACGTAGCAGAACATGCTCTGGCTTTAAAATGGTATTCTCATCTTGAAGGTAGCTTAGGCAATAACTTAGTTCTTGAAAAAGATTATTGTTTTTTAGGATATCCCGATTCGCATAGAAACGGAACTTACATATGTAACGAGATAAATCGACATATATCAATCATTAACGTTTTCTTTGGTTCACGATATAACATACCCGAAACTTATAACATAGAAGAGATGTTTCCAGCCAATGGCAGATATACTGAAGAAGAACCTAACCAAGAACCTTTAAACAGATTACATATGTACTTTGAAGAATTACAAGGAACCAGTGAAAACATCTCTTCTATGTACACTGACGCTGATAATGTAACTAAGAATAGCATACGGAAGTTAAATCTTTTATGCCACGAACTTGAGTCTTGGATACTAAGCTATCGTAAATCTATTAATAGACCAGAATGGATGAGGTTTAGCCAACTAATGTGTTGGATTAACGCACAACATTTCCAACTAGAGCCTAGTGATTATGAACACTTTGGGTTAGATGCCTTGTGTAAGGAAACCGGTGGCGTATACATGGGTATAAACAAGTCTATTGGTAAAAGCCATTATGAAGTGTTCTGTGATGAGAATGGAAAGATAGACGATCTGACTACCACAGCATTGCGCCCGCAGTATGTTGGATCTGGTGATTTTGATATTGAGTGGGCCAAGACTATAGTACCCACAGATGATTTTAAAGCAAAAGAGATGCAAGAATTTAAAGACTGGCTAGTTAATATTGGATGTGATCCATATGATAAATTACTTGGTATAGGGCATCCTAAAGTAGCACAAGTAAATTTACACAAGAGTTTTGATACGTATGATCATCTAGAGATCTACGATTTAATGAAATCAAACCTAGACGTAACCTGCATACAGACTGATAATACTATAGTGCATTATAAGAATGGAATAGTATAAATGTATTGGAAAGCCTCTGGAAGAAAATATTTTAACAAGTTAGAAGCGTTATCGAACGCAAAAGATAAACTTGTAGAAAACGTAGATTTCATCTGCCACCCAGAAGATTACGGATCAATTAATTGGGCAGTTGAGCCTACCCAATCATGGGATGATATGCTCCTAGTAAGAGCCAAACAGTTACGAGACGAATACAAATACCTGCGATTATGGTATAGCGGTGGATCAGATAGCCATACAGTACTTGATACATTCGTACGAAACAATATCTATATTGATGAGATATGTGTATGGAGAACAAGCCCATCTGATCAATTTGATGGATATGGTAACCAAGAAGCAAATAAGATAGCTATACCATATCTACAAGCAATTAGAAGTTTGATTCCAAATACTAAAATTAATGTAATAGACATCGGAGCAAAAGAATACCTTGCATTTTACGGAAGGGATGGCTGGCATCGTGAAACAACACACATTGAAATGGGCCCAGATAATCTGTACAACTTATATGAATTCTTTCCTCAAACATTAACACAGCCATATGGTTATTGTGATATACAAGGCGGGGACAAACCAAAAATAACAAGACGTGACGATGTTTATTATGCTAGATTAACTGATTCACAATTTGAATTAAATTTAGGGTTTGCTCACTTAGAGGACTTTTTTACTACTCCAAAGTATCCCGAGCTACATGCAAAGCAATGCCATTTATTAAAGAAGGTACTTAGTGAGAAATATCCTGATCAAGATATAACCGGGCAATTATATAATCCTAAATTGTATGAACCCAACGGCACTTTTATTCTTGACTGGTATGGGTGCTGTCGTGTACTATTTAAACAAGAATTTAGTTTGGGCAAAGATTGGACTATATACAACCTTAAGGCTGTTGAACACATCGACCATGCTAAACAAAGTAACCCAGATGTTTTAAAAAATTACTTTGGTACTCTTAATGAGGAACATAGATCAAACAAACACTGGTTTAACGACGGTGATATTTCCAATAGATGCATTGGTATTTTATCGGAAGAGTATTGCCTGGGAGTATAAATAATATTGTAGCGGCGTTTCCTACGCCGTCAGGAACGATAATCGACGCAGAAACGATATTTCTTTTTAAGATTCTATGATCTTTAACGCCGACCTGTATATGTTTTTACATTAGCAATTAATAAAAATTAAATTATAATTGAAACAAAAGGAAATTAATAATATGAAGAAACTACTGCTCGCGATTATCGCGATTGCATCAGTCATGGCTGTAACTCCGGCATCAGCTGACGCTATAGATGATATAAAAGCAAAAGGCACCTTAACAGTAGGGGTTAAGTCAGATTTTAAACCATACGGCTATCGATCAGCGAACGGAGATATTATCGGTATTGAGATTGATCTTGCTAATAAAATTGCTAACAGCCTTGGGGTAGAGTTAAAAGTAATCCCAGTGGTAGCATCGAATCGAATTCAATTTTTACAAAATGGAAAGATTGATTTAATTATGGCTACAATGGCTGATACTAAAAAGAGACGCAAAGTAATTGATATTCCAAAACCAAATTACTATTCGTCAGGACCAACTGTATTAACAGCAAAGCAAGCAAAAATTAAGTCATGGGATGCATTACAAGATCGTACTGTATGTGGTATTCTTGGTGCATGGTATAATAAGTCAATCTCTACTAAGTTTAAGTTTAAAATGATTAATTTTAAAACTACTGGAGAGGCATATAAAGCACTGCAAGATAGTCGGTGTGTTGGGTTCCTATACGAGGACATCACTTTACTAGCAAGCACTGTTGGGTCAGAATGGGATGCCTTTGAAATGCCAATTTCATCATTGCCATCAGAAACATATGCTTGGGGAATAGGTGTTAAGAAAGGTGAGACTCGTTTAGTTGAGTTACTTAGTAAGATAACGTCTTCTTGGCATAAGGATGGTACTATTATTGGTCTAGAGAAGCAATATAATTTGCCAAACTCACAGTTTATATTGGACTCACACAAGTCTGCGAAGTAAATGTTCTATGATCTATATCTAAATACAGGTATAAATTTTTCTATAATATATGATACCGTTGATCGTGAAGACATGATCAACGGTATTTTGCTTGAATTTAAGTTAATCGGATGGTGTGTACTACTCTCAACGATCATTGGATTAGTTGGCGCTGCCTTGCAGAAAACTAGGTGTAAGTTTGCAATTGACTTATACGTTGAATTCTTTCGAAATACTCCGTTAATTATACAACTGTTCTTCTTTTATTTTGCAGTTAGTCCATTGCTTCCTATGACATTAGACGAGTTTGGAACAATGGTACCTTTAATAGGCGGGTTTACTTGGGCAGTAATTGCACTGTCATTAAACGCTGGTGTTTATAACATAGAAACCTTTAGATCTGGTATCGACTCAGTTTCTAAAGAGTTAATAGACACTGGCAAGTCGCTTGGCATGAAACCATGGTTAATATTTTATAAAATTACTTTCCCGTTAGCGTTCAGAGTTTCGCTACCAGCGTTAACAAACAATATGATTCTATTAATACGTGGCACGACATTGGCGTATGTAATTGCTGTACCAGAGATACTGTATGTATCAAATCAAATTTGGACCCAACAATCAAATGTTCCTGAAATGATGGTATTCCTGTTAACTTTTTACATTCTACTAACGTCAGGGTTTGCATATTTGATGAGAAAACTAGAAAAGAAACTATCTTATGTATAAGGTATTCTTTTCTGTTATAGCACTAGTAGCAGGAGTAATTCTTCTTTCGGATCCGATTGTAGTTCCGCTGTTAATTAAATGGACACCGTTGTTGGCACTTGGATTTGTAGACAACATCTTAATCAGTGTCGCTAGCATGTCCATAGGTATTTTACTAGGTGTAGTATTAGGAAGTTATCAATATCATAAGAACTCTGTTGTTAGTGGCTCAGCAATAGTAACTACACAATTCTTCCGTAATGCTCCGTGGATAGTTCTGTTGTTTTTGTGTTCGTATTTGATACCATATAATATAAATGGATTTATTATTTCAGATTACGTTAAGTCTATACTAGGATTTAGTTTATCCATGCTTGCTAACGTGTCAGAAATTACAAGAGGTGTGTTAGCAAGTATTCCTAAATCACAATGGGACGGTGGATTTTCGTTGGGATTAAAAAAATGGCAAGTAATCCTATTAATAATATTACCACAGGGAATAAAACGTGCATTGCCGCCACTAATGAATATATACACAGTATTAGTAAGTTCTACAGTATTAGCTTCTATTGTTGGTGTTCATGAGGTATTAGCTATTACATCAGATATTACAGCAGTTGATGACCATCCAGCTTTCTTCTTACCGTTGTACCTGTATGTAATGACATGGTTCTTTATTTTTTGCTATCCGATATCCTGTTGGTCTAAGAAACTTGAGCTGCAACTCACTGGTGCGCAGAGTTCTATTAAATAAATATGTACAGTAAGGTAAATTACTAATGAAGAGATATTACGATCACACAAAGACGTTATCATCATACCACCATAATCCTGATATTGTTGACAGGTTAGAAGATGTAATTATTTCACATGGCAATTTTCCATTGTCATTGATGAAGTTAGACTCGTTATTTAAATATTACAATCCTACAGCCCTTTCTTCTGGAAACCTCGAAGGCCAAATATCTAAAAATGTAAACCCTGACGACAGAGAAGGATGGTTTAACGACGATACACTAACTAGTATTATTCGAAGTGACAAAGATGATACTGTGATATCTGGATTGTACGACGTTAATATGTACGAAAACATTGGGATTACAAGTGTCTTGTCAAAACAGTTTCAACCAGTTATTGATTACCTAGAATTAACAGATTATGACATACGGTTACAGATACAAATGCCCGGTCAGATGTTGTCTTATCATCACGATTTAAAAGTTGGTCCTGGACAAGTTAACACAAAGTATCTATTGGCGTTAACAGATTGGGAGCCAGGGCATGTGTTTATATTTGGAAATTATTACTGGAAATGGAAATCTGGTGACATAATTAGGATAAAAACCCTGGGTATACCACACGGAACAGCTAACTTTAGTTATACTCCTAGGTATTTGTGTGCAATTACGGATAAGAATTCTTGTCAAGATAATGGTTGACATATATAAGTATGTGTAGTAGAATACTTATAATTAGAGTTACATCAACACGTTACAAAGGATGAGAAACAATGAAAAAGGTATTTCCAGCAGTTATTGCTGTATTCGCAGCTTTATCAATTAGTGCATGTGGATCAATCAAGCCAACATTTAAGAAAGGCGAAGTTGCCTATGATTTCGTTGGTTGCCATACAGTTACAGTAAATCCAGCTTCAGATGGTGAAGTTGCTTTTATTGGACCTATGATCCCATTAAACAAAGGCGACTCACTCTTCTTTAAGTTAGTAAATCCTAACACAGGCGAAGTAGGCGGAGTATCAACTGGAGTACCTTGCAAGTAGTATAGTCGGGAGACAGACAATGCAAGTTACTGGTAAATTGGACGATCTAATGGAAGAACAAGACTGGGCACTGATATTTGGTGCTGATGGGCAATTAAAAGGTATTTTTATTCCCCCTGGAAAAGAAGAAGAAAATGTTCCAGCTAGTCTTTTAGGAGTGTTACAATCAGCAGGTATTGATATTCATGCTGATGTTATAGCAAACGTATTACATTAACTAATAGTTGAGGTACAGAAAATGAAGTTGTTTAAGTATGCAGTTTTCGCAGTTTTACTATCACAAACTGGGTTTTTAAACAAAAATGTACAAGCCTTTGAGGTTGAAGGTTCTCGAAGGGTGCCAATTCAGGTACCCAGGGACGTCAACCTCAGAGACGCTCAGCCTGTTAGGGTGCGTATTGTTGCTGTTGAAAAAGCCTATGAAGAAAGACAGCATACGGTGGGCAATACAAAGTGCTACTATGAGAAACGAGTTGTTGAAACTACCGACAACCGTGGGTTCCTTACCAAACTAATAAATCCATCACGTGGCGGTCCTGTATACGAAAATCAATACAACTGTTACAACGAACCAAGAACAACCACTAGGCGTAGAGCAGCGGGTTATATCGTGACCTATCAACGCTTTGGTCGCCATTATCGAAAACTTATGCTTAATCGACCACGTGGAAAATATATTACTGTTATGTCAAAACAAGGTTAACATCTAAGAAGCAGTTATTGGGCAATCTGCGGAAAATTGCCTTTCATTTAAAAATGAGGTTAGTTATGGATACCAAAGAAATCGAATACGCTGCTAACGAAGCAGTTTTTGGGTTACAACTGGAAAAAAAGCAGGCAATTAAGTTTATTGTCCGCAATGCTAAAACTGATGCTCACACTGCTCGCCAAGTACTTGCTGAGACGTTAACGTCATATAACAAGTCATTGGGCGGGGAATAAATAAATGAGGCAGGGCCAGAGTAGTAACGAGATTATGAGTGGGTCAAACATAAAAGACAACGTAGTTGATGCACGGGCAAACTTTAAAGCCCGTGCATTAATTGCTACCATGGAAAAAGAAATTCTTACACCCGAGGAT
>Ga0209816_1001475_pt1 | contig 17585 bp, 14 predicted proteins | sample CoawatmetaG01DNA_FD_187509 | JGI IMG/M metagenome (GOLD analysis project Ga0209816, IMG submission 187509) | Marine microbial communities from the West Antarctic Peninsula - Coastal water metaG017-DNA (SPAdes) (version 2) | ecosystem: Environmental > Aquatic > Marine > Coastal ... | reverse complement strand
ATATTAAAAGGTTTAGAAGTTAAAGGCTCAGATAAGCAAGCGTTAGAAGAGTATGTTACTCAAGTTTCAAAAACTGGAATAACTAGAGATAATCCTTTTCCTGAGGGACTTGAAAAATATCGTAATCGGGTTATTGGTAGGATTATGCAAACAGGACAGTTTTCTAACTATGATGCTCCAATCAAAGGAGACTTTGACGATCAAGCAGAAGACTATGAAGCTTCAACAACTTCTGGAAAAATGTTGGCTACAGATGCCGCCAAACAAACTGAATCTCCAGAAGCCGCCGTAGCGGGTGGGCCTGACGGAACAGGAGCCACAGCTGATACAGTAAAAGTAGTTGAAGGATTAACTGATCAAGAGTTTAAAGACACTGAAGGTGATGCCGCCCAAAGAGATCCTAGTTTAATAGATAAAAAATATGCAACAGGCGTCACATCTGACGATTCCCCTATAACTATTGATCAAACAGGAATTACAGATCCTACTGGCAAAGGCAGAGATGCTGAAGTAATGTCTGATGAAGAACAAAAAGACTTACTGGCTATTGTTAGCGAAGAAGGTGTTGACTTAACTAAACTTCCTAACTACGCTAAGCTTGAAAGAAACACAGCCGTGGGTACCGCACAAACTGAAATAGCTGAAAAGCTTGGAACTGGCCCACCACTAGATGCTAAGACACGCCTAGCTATTACAGGCGTAGCACCTAAAGGAGATGCTACACAAATTGGCGGTGTTCCAACAGCAGAAGCCGCTAAGATGAATGCTATAACAGGCCCTGCACGTAACGTAGCCGCTCAAGACATGATGGAAGTAATTGCAGATATGTCTCCAGAAGTTACGGCGGCTATTTCGCAAAACCCTGCAACTGTACCAGTGAAGCGGGATGACGGCGCAGATCCTAAAACTATTGCGGCTATTGCGGCTCTTCCTGTTGAAGCATTAGTTTCTACGCAGATGGAAAACTTGCTAAGCGGAATGGAAGAAAACAAAACTCCGCTTTGGGCTAGACCTGCTGTAGATGCTGTTAATCAAATGATGGCGCAAAGGGGCTTAACTGCTTCTAGTGTTGGTCGTGATGCTTTGTTTAACGCTATTATACAAAGTGCTTTGCCTATGGCTCAGAGCAATGCTCAAGCTTTGCAACAACGCGCACAACAAAATTTAAGCAATCAACAACAAGCTAATCTTTCTACTGCTCAGAATGTCATGCAGATACGTATGCAGAATCTTGCAAACGAACAGACCTCTGCATCTCAAACAGCCCAAATGTCTCAGGAAATTAAAATACAACAAGGCACTTTTGACCAACAAGCAGTGTTAACTACTGCACAGCAGACCCAAGAAACAAACATGACAAATGCTAAGATGGCTCAACAACGAGCTTCTCAAGAGTCTGCACAGAAACAACAGGCCGCTATTTCTACTTTAGGCGCAGAAGTCCAAGCAGACTTAGCAAATCTACAGTTTTTAAATGAAGCAGAATCTAAGAACATGACTGCCTCTCAGCAATCAAAACTTGCAACTTACAATGCTCAAGTTGCTAAAGTTATGCGTCAAGCTGATTTAAAACAAAATATGGAGTTAGCTGAGTTATCAGGCGAACAACAAGTAGAGTTAGCTAATCTAGCAGAACAAAATTCAGCGGCTAGAGAATCTATGACTGCTGAAAATCAAGAACGCTTTGCTAAGTACAATACTCTTGTAGATTTTAAAAAGACTAATGTTTCTCTTGCACAGCAAATGAAACTTGCTAATTTGACTAACGAGCAACAGATGGAACTTGCTAATCTGTCTGAACAGTCAACTAGTAATAGTGCTGATTTTAATGAGGCTAGTAAAGTACAACTTCAAAGACTTACTATCTATACAAACATGATGGCTAAGAACGAAGACCTGCGCCAAAATGCAGAACTGGCTAAGTTAAGTGCCTCTGAAAAAGTACAACTAGCTAATCTTACTTTCCAAAATCAAGCAGATTCAGAAAGTTTAAGCGCTAAAAATATGGCAGAGCTTCAAGTCTACGAAAAGAAAATGGCGGCAGGACAGGTTAACGCACAGCTTGCACAGCAGATGGGACTTGCTAATCTTAGCAACCAACAAAGCGCGGCAATGTTCAATGCTCAAATAAATGCTAATTTTGATATGAGTCAGTTTAGCGGAGAGCAACAAATGGCTTTAGCTAACAGTCAGTTTATGCAGTCTATGACGGCTACTAAATTTAACGCTGATCAACAGTCAGCAATCCAAAACGCTGTAATGGCTACGCAGGTTGATTTAGCTAATGCTGACGCAAGAACCCGTGTGTCTGTTGAGAATGCTAAAAACTTCTTAACTATAGACATGGCTAACTTGAGTAATAAACAACAAGGGATTGTAATGGATCAGCAAATAAAACAACAAGCTTTATTAACTGACCAAGCCGCACAAAACGCTTCAAAGCAGTTTAATGCAACTTCTCAAAATCAATTAGATCAGTTTTTAATTAGTCAGTCTAATACTATGTCTCAGTTTAATGCTTCGGCTCGTAATGCTATGGCATCTTTTAATACTACTGAAACAAACCGAAAAGCGGCTATTGATGCGGGTAATGAATTGCAAGCAGACCAGTTCAGCAAACAACTTGCGGCTGATATTAATAAGTTTAATGTGAGTATTGATAATCAACGAGTAACTTGGAACGCGGCTAATGCACAAGCAGTAGAGCAATCTAATATTACGTGGAGACGGCAAGCTAATTCAGTAGACACAGCCGCCGCAAATGCCGCAAATCAAACAAATGTTCAAAATGCTTATAACATTTCAGCACTAGATCAAACGCAATACTGGCAACAACTGCGAGACGAAGCGGCGTATGTGCGTCAATCTTATGAAAATAACGAGCAACGTAAAGCACAACTATTAGCAACCGCTATTGGAAACGAAGCATCGGCTGATCAAAACGAAACTGGAATTATTACATTAACAAATTTTGCTAGTAAATACTTTGGTGGTTAAGGGAGAAAAAGAATGGGGTTTTTAAGTAAGGCGTGGAAAGGCGTTAAAAAAGGTTTTAAAAGTATTGGTAAAGGGATTAAGAGCGCCTTTAAAAAGTTTGGTAAATTCATGGGTAAGATTGGTGTTTTTGGTCAAATAGCTATGATGTTTATTTTGCCCGGAATTGGAGGTGCGCTTATGAAAGGCTTAGGCGGTGCGTTTTCAAGTGTGGTTGGTCAAACAGCCGCACAAGCCGCCGCTACTGCCGCAGGTACTGCCGCTTCTGCCGCCGCGACAACCGCAGGAGCCACAGCCGTAACTGCCGCCGCACAAGGAGCTACCGCCGCCGCCGCTACTGCTTCTACTATTGCCGCCGGAACTGCCGCAGGAGCCTCTGCCGCCGCTGTTGCCGCAGGAACTACAGCTTTAGGAACAGCCACTGCAAGTGGTTTAATGTCTATGGGAGCTATAGGTCAAGGTGTTGGTACAGTGTTACAAGCCGCTAGTAATTTTGTTAGTGTAGGAGCAAATGCATTCTCTACTGTAACTGAAGGCGTATCATCGTTTATAGGCGAGTTTGGTAAAACAGCACTAAACAAAATTCCCGGAATTAATATTGAAGGGGCGGCTAGTAATTTCTTTACACCTGCTTCAACTGGAAGCTCTACAGCGTGGGGAAATGTGCAAGCTAATGTAATGGGCAACGCTACAAAGACTTTAGCATCTTTTAATAAAGCTATAGGGTACACGCCTCCAGTACCTGCTCCTGTTGTAAGTTCAACACCCACAATGGGAACAAGTGGAACACCTACAGCTACAGATTCTTTTGGGCCTATGAAAGAAGGATTCGCTATGCCTGAAACGCCTTCTCTTGCAGGGGCTGATACGCCTTATATTAGCGTACCAAACGCTCAAAATAGTTTAATGGCAAACCCTACAGCTACAGGCCCGTTGGCTACTGACCCTATCTTTAGTGTTGATCCTGTTAATCCTGTTTCTAGGACAGGACAGTTTGCTCCTAGCTTTGGGCCAAAAGAAGGACAACGAGGATTTTTTGAAAACGCAACTAATAAAATAAGCGAGACGTATCGGGATTTTGTAAACGATCCTGTTAGCGCTGTGTTTGGTGAAGACCCTGTAGGAAAGGCCGGAGATCAATTTACAGGTCAAATTATTAATACAGGCGCACAGCGTTTAGTTATGGGTAAGCCAGAGGCCGGAAGAGCGTATAGCTTTAACATGACAGCCCCTGCCGCTACAGCAGAAATAGGGCAGTATCTATCTCCTGAAATTAATGCTAGGGCATACGAGATGGCTACTAATCCTATAGACTTTGCGGCTAATAATTTATTTGGAAATCCTGCGGGACTTGTACAACAAGCTTACATGAGATCTATGGCTAAATCAGGATTCGGAGGATAAAATAATATGAACAATGAAGAATTTTTAGAAGTTCAAGGGCAGATGCAAAGACCACTAGCAGGACAATCTTTATCTAATAATCCTGAAAATCCTGAGCCTTATGAAAAAGCTCCACGGTTTACTAATGTACACGAAGCAACTTATTATTTGTGGACTGAGATTACTGATTCAGACATGTACCTTCCTGCAATGGAAACACTCCAAGACGGCACACCTGTTTTAGATATTGTTCAGACAATTTTGTTTGGAGAGTTTCAACGCGGAACATGGAACCCTGATTTAATGCTTATGCTTGTTGAGCCGTTAAGCTATATGTTTATTGCATTAGCTGAAAGATTAGATATTGATATTATTATTTATAGAGGCGAGATGGAAGATGAAGATGCCGAAGAAGAACTTCTAGGTGTTAAGTTTGAAGAGTCTAAAATTAAAGCTATGAAAGAAGCCGCTCAAGCAGGTCGGGTTCCAGAAGGAACGCTTTCAAACAAAATGAAAGAAGAAATTAAAGAACTTCCAGAACTTCCAAGCTTAATGTCTAAAGTGCCTGAAGAAATTGTAGAGCCTTTAGAAGAAGAAACACCTGCACCCGCACAGAGCCTTATGGCTCCACCTGAAGGAATATAAGTTATGGCTATGGATATGAGTAAAGTTACGGGCAACAGTTCTACTGATCTTGGTATTAGTTTGTTGGCTGAAAAGCAAGCAAGTAATAAAAGGATTAGAAGTGAGAATGCATCAAATGCTAATAAAGACGCATTAAAATCACTTGCTCTTGAAGTGGGCATAGGTTTTGCCGAAGATTTTCAAGGGAAAAAAAGAGCAAAGTTTTTAGCTGATGAGAAAAATGCCGCTAATATTTTACAGACTAAAAGAGCTTATAAAGGCGCTTTACAGGCTACACAAGAAGAAGAGTCTGCACAAGCTTACACTGGAGGTTACGATTCGTATTTTAATGCTATAGCTGAAAAGAATGTACGGGAAGCTTTAACTGCTCAGTATGCTGAACAAGGCGTGTATAGTAAAGTACAGTTTGACGGCCTTGTAAAAAGCGGATCTTTTGAGCTAGGAAAAAAACTACAGGCGGCACATAAAGACAAGTATAATTATGCTCAAGATTATTTACAAACTACAGGCGAGGGCGGCCAATCAGCTTACCTAGATAACTTAAAAAAACAAACGCCTACTAATTTAAAAAGTATGGTAAATGGTTTTATAGGAAATGTTACAGGTCTTAGTGGTGGAGACGCACTTAACCAACAAGCAGAATCAATTTTAGGTAGCGCAAAACAATTTGAAAATTACCAAAAGGTTTATCAAGAAACTAAAAATTCTGATGTTTCTCTTCTTTTTGCAGAGGCGCTACCTGAAGAATTAAACCCTGCCGCGCTTACCTATGGTAAAACGCCAGTTAAAACAGGTACAAACATATTAGGAGAAGATACTTTTGCTGTAATGGTGTCTGACCCAAATCAAAACGGTAAAACATGGCTTGCAGATTTAAGCAACGGCGAAGTTCAAACAAGCGATGTTGTGAAAAAACAAAATTCATTCTCTTCTCTAGTGAGTAATCTTAAAGATGGTGATTCTTTTAGTGAACGAGGCATAGCTATTGCAATGAAGATTCCTGATAGTTTAAAAAATAAACTAGCTGAAAATTTAAATGATAAAGCTACAGAGGCAGGAAGCGCAACTTGGAAAGACGATAAGGGGCGAATAGCTTATGTAGCGGCACAAAATAAACAACTACAAAAAGAAGTAGGCGCGGTTGCTTTACAACTTAAAAGCTCATTTAGAGAAGATATAGGCGATGATCAAATTGATACTATTGCTAGTTCTTTATTAGCTATGCATATTAACAACCCAAAAATGGGCGTGATGCGAAAAGGCGCGGGTGTAGCTAATCCTTATTTTACACTGCTTGCTATAGATAATGCTGTATCTTCTGGAGCTATGAAACAAAACAACGCGGTTGTATCTAAGATTTTAGGCGAAGGAGGAATAAATTTGTATTCTTCTTATGCGGAAGCTTCTAAAAATGAACGGCCTAATATTTTAAAAACTTTAGATTCTCTACACGTAAGTTCAAAAGAATCGGGGTTTGATGTTTTTAAAAATGTAATTGTAGAAGCGGATAAATTACAACTTGCTTCTAGTCAAACAGGTACTACAGCAGATTATTTAACTGATAGACAGGCTTATATACAAGCAAGTCAAAATATTACAGCAGGGATAGGCTCACAAGTTAGAGCGGCACAATCGGCAGAAAAGAAATTAGACATGAATAATGTTTTTAAAGCTCTTAGCGTTATAGCAGAAGGCGACAATGACCCAAGCACTACTTTAAACAGAAGTTCAAAAAAATATAAAGACAGTGTAGCTATTGTTAAAGCTATGACCCCTGAACAACAAGAAAAGTTTACAGCCGAGAAAAATAACAGGATAGATTATTTAAAAACAACAATGCCTAAAGTTTCAATTCCAATGCGTGGCAAAATGCGTACAGAGCTTAAAAAACTAGAAAATAACTATGATGGATATATTTCTAAATATTTCACTGAGGCTGAATAAATGTCAGAAGAAACTAAGATGTGGACGTTAGGGCCAGTTAATTTAGGCGGCGGTGAATACGTTCCAGAAACAGGTGAGTATTCTGTTACAGATTTTGAAGAAGACCCAGTAGTAATAAGCAACTTTGAAATTGTTTCTGATTACTTAGCTGAGAATATGGGCGTAGGTTCAGCACTTGTTGATCAGTCAACTATAGGAAAGCAGACTGATGTTGCAGAGTATCAAAGAGATTTTACAGGTCGTATAGGTGCTAATTTTTCTAGGGCCGCCGCGTTTAAAGACGCTCCTGAACATGTCAAAGAGGCGCAAAGAGAATTAAATAGACGGTTTGAATCCGCTAACTTAACTGGAACAGGAGAGTGGCTAGGAGCTATCAAAGACTATACAGTAGATACTGTGTTTAATCCTGAGATGGTAGCAACTTTAGCATCTATAGGGTCTGCTGTTCCTACAGGTGGAGCAAGTGTTGTAGGTAGATTAGGCGCGGGTCAAGCTGTTAAGTCTGCATCTAAAAAAGTTTTAGGCGAGGCACTTACTAAATCAGTGGCTTCTTCTTCTAAAAACCCTTTAGTTTCTTCTATGGGTATTGGCTCTATATATGGTGGAGCAGGTGGAGCAGGACTACAATCTATGGACGTAGCACTAGACAATAGAGAAGGCTACAGTGTAGGCGAAATAGCACAAACAGCTTTAGTGGGCGCGGGTTTTGGTGCAGGTATTTATGGTGCTACTAAAATAGGAAAGCAGTATTTTCAAAGAGGCACTGACTTTGCTGAAGATATTTCTGTAGAAAACGCTGTAAAGATTTTTGACGACAGCGTTAAAGACGGCAGTATTCCTCCTTCTGCTAATAGTATTATTGTAGATTTAACTAAGCTAGGTGAGGACTCAGCTAACGTATCTAAAACAGTTAAGGATCTTTTAGAAGACACCTCAAGCTCTATTTCTGTCAGTGTTAGCAAGCTTACTAAAGAACTAGGCGGCGGTGAAAAAACAAAAGAAGAAATACTAGACATTATTAAAAATGCCGCAGATAGTTCTACTACTGCTAAAGGCGTAAAACATGAAATCATGCATGGGCTTTATAAAAAAACAAGCATGGTTTCAGGACAGCTATTTGGAAAAGCCGCAGGTGTCTTATCTCCAATGGCAAAACTTTCAGGAACTGCAAAAGTGTTACAAGCTAAATTTAGTTATGAGTTTGGGACAGGTTGGAAAAAAAGCACTAAGGTTGTAGAAAAAGATTTGTCAGAAAATCAAAGAGAAATTACAGGGCGTTTTAATGAAAGGTTCCGTGGAATTGTAGAAGGTGTTTCTTTGAACGCCGCTAAAGGCACACTAGCTGAAGATGTAAACAACGTACTAATGTTGGCACTGCGCGGCAATAAATCTTTAGCTAATAACGGTTTAGATAAAGCTACTAATAAAGCAATCAATGATGCGGCCAGTGAAATTAAAATACTATATAATGACATGGGAAACCAATTAAAAGATATTGGAGTTATTGATGCTCTAGTCCCAGATTACATTCCGCGTATGTGGAATCGTAAAGCTATTGAAGCGAACCAAACAAAACTTGCAGAGCTTTTAGAATCTAAAGGCAAGTTCGGTGCAGGAGAAGGTAAAAAAGCTGTTGATGATATGCTTGCTATTAGAGATCAGATTGATGGTGGCGGGTCAGGCGGTCATTTCTTTTCAGCTAAGCGGAAGTTAAATGGGATTGAAAATGATGCAGACTTTCAAGAGTTTTTAAACAACGATGTGTTAGGGTCGTTACACATGTATACTTTCCAAGCAGGTAAGTCGTTGGCTAAACACCGTACATTTGGCGTTAATAATTTAAAAGACTTTTCAGAGTTTTACATTCCACGGATTCGTAATGAGCTATTAGCTAAGGGACAGAAGTTATCTCAATCAGAAGAAGATACTATTTTAACTCTGTACAAAACAGCTACTGGCGAAGGCATGGAAAGGTACGGTAAAAAAGCACAAACGGCTGTAGATGTTTATGGTTTTGCTAACCGTGTAGCTATGCTTCCTCTTGCAACTGTTTCTAGTTTAACAGAAGTATTTCTTAATATTAGTAAGGTAGGTGTACGTAAGTCTATAAAGGGTTTTAATGAAGCACTAGAAATATCGTGGAAAGGTATAACTAAAGATTTAGAATCAACATTAAAAACTAATAACAATTTAACAGCCAAAGAAGCCTTTTCTGAAATGACTAAGTTTAGCATAAATATGGATCAAGCAATGGCTCAATTAGGTGACAGGCTTGCGGGTGCTGAGCTTGTTAACGAAACATTGCAGAATGCAAGCAACAAGTTTTTCCGCGTAACTATGCTAGATCAGTGGACTAAGTTTGTACAGACAACTTCTTACGCAAGCGGTAAGCTTCTAATTAAAGAAAACATTGAAGCTCTTGCGGCTAATGGTAGCAAACCTTTAAATAAAAGACTTGAAACTATGGCAGGAGAACTAGCTGAACTGGGCATAGATTATAAGCAAGGCGTAAAATGGTTTAAAGGCGGGTCTAAAGTTACAGATGAGTTTTATGATTCTCAAGTTTTAGGGGGAGCGGCGCGATATACTAACTCAGTTATTTTACAGCCTACTTCTATGTCAGGACTAAAGCCGTTGTTGCACTCTAATCCTAAAACCGCTATTGCTTTTCAGTTGTTGGGCTATCCGGTAGCCTTTACAAATACTGTATTAAAAGGGGCGGCTAAGCAACTATACAAAGACCCTGTTCGTAACTCAGGAAAGATTGCAACAGCAGGACTAATAATGACAGGCATGGCGCGTTGGACAAATTACGTTCGTTCAGATGGCGCAAGCGAAGAAGGAAAAGATTTAGATGAAATACTATATAGCTCTGTAGCTCGTTGGGGTGGCAATGGTATATTGTTAGACACGTTTGCAAGAGCGCAGAAAACCGCAATGTATTCTCAGAATGCGGCGGCGTATGGCGCAATGCCTTTTGGCCCTGTGGTTTCTGATACTTTAAACTTATTTCAACAGGGCATTATTCCTGTAGTTGGTCAAAAGCTTCCCTTCTATACAGCCTTTGCACCCGCAATGGATTTAGCAGGTATGGACGGTCGAGATCAAATGCAAACGTATAGAAAACACTTGTTAGAAATTCAAAGAAGAATGTCTTCTAGTGTACTTCCAAAGTTTGAAGAGTCTATTCCTGTAGTGGGATACTCTACAGGCGGTGAAGTTACAGATGTTCCAAATGTCCCTACTGAGCCTGACGAGCGTATAGATAAACTAACAGGTCGCCCATATAACGAACAAGCGGGTACTGCATATATGGATAAGGTAGACGATGAGCGAGTAAAGAAAAATATAGGAGGAGCAATAGATGATGAGCCGCCTTCTATTATTAAAATTATTTCTAATAACGTAGGTGACACATCAAACCCTGTAGAGATTAAAGCTACTGCTTTTAGAATTAAAAAAAGTTTAAAGGACTTAGAATCTCAAGGAGTTATAAAATCTGAAGACCCTAAAGTGTTAAACTATGTAACAGCATTAATAATAAGTGGGGTGTTAGCTCCGTCTTTTAAAAGTATTAATGACTTAGAAAAAATACCTTCTTGGAAAAAGGCGGCAGAAGCTTTTAGCAACGAAAAACTGTGGGAAAAAGCACAGGTAGATTTAGGAGTTACTAACAAACAACAGGTGGCACTAGAAACTATTGCTACAGTTGCTGAAAAAGTAGACCCTGAAGGAGCTATAAATTCTGTAGTTACTCCTCTTCTTAGTACTTTAGCTCACAAAGTAAGAGCAAGTAAAAACAATCCAGAAGTTAAAAAGTCTGTAAAAGATATGGATACGGCGGCTAGTAAAAGAATTAAAAAAAACGAAGGTGGGGTACTTATTGATCCTGTAGCTCAAGCACTTGCTGAAGCGCCAACACTAAGCAAAGAAATAAAAAATGTTGAACCCAAAGTTGAGAATATAAACAACGTATTAAAAGATCTGGGTTACTCTAAAGAAGCGCGGTCAGCTTGGATAGCTAATATAGATGTTGAAACTGGCAACACTTTTGAACATACGCAACAACAAGGTGGTGGTGGAAACGGATACGGATTATTACAGTTTGATTTTCAAAAAAAATACTATAACAAATATTTAGAATCAAATAATTTAACAGATTCTCCCCGTAATCAACTTGTTTTTGCACATGAATCTATAAACTTTAATGATAGTGTAATGGGAATGAATACAAAAGATAGAAAATCTTTAATTGAAGCTTTTGAATCTAAAGACGTAGATTTAATAACTAAAACATTTTCTGAAAAATATGAAAAACCCGGCATTCCTCATTTAGAAAGACGTATAGAATCAGCTAATAAATATTATAACTTGTTAGAAGATTAATATGGGCTTTCCTTTTGAAATAATTACAATGCTTGGCTCTACAGTTCTTGGTGGGGTTATGAGTGTGTGGGCAGAGAGTCGCAAAGACAAAGCAGAACATCAAAAGCTTCTTATAACTCGCGGTGAGTTCGGTGCAAAAGCCGTCAAAGCCGCAAGGGATGTTAAGGACAAAGGATTTCAGTGGACGCGTAGAATTATTGCGCTGTCTTCAGTCTTTGCTATTGTCATACTACCTAAGCTAGTGGCTGTGTATTACCCTACAGTAGATGTAACGGTAGGCTACACAAACTTTCAGCCGGGATTTTTATTTTTTACTGAGGGAAAAGATGTGTTTGAGTGGATAACTTTTAAAGGTTTAGTAATAACACAATTAGATACCAACTTAGTCTCTGCTATTATTGGTATGTATTTTGGCGGTAGCTTAGTGAGTAAAAAATAATGAGTCCATCAACAACTATGGAACTAATAGAAACTGTTGGCATTCCTGCCGCGTTTGCTATAGGACTAGGTTATCTTGTTTGGACATTGTTTAAACATTTGATTGCTGATGTACATAAAAAACTAGACTCTCAACACGGTATGATAGTTGCGCTTATAGATAGAGTAAGACAGATGGACAATGATATGATAAGAATAGACTCTATGGTGAGAACCGCTATGGGGATTCAAGTGGACGTAGATAGGATAGCAAGAGCAGATGGCAAGAAAGATCAAAGGAAAGATTAAGTTGAAGCCTACATTTAGAAGTTATAAGACTATGCGGAACTGTTGGTTTTGTTTAATTTTCTGGTCTTTTTTTGTAGTGATGTGGTCAGGGTATACACTAGCAGATCAGATGACTCACAAGTTTAAAAGCCCTAGCTTTAACGGCACTAACACTTCTTCACACTATTTAACTATTGAGAACCAAGAGTTTAACCGCAAGGCTGACATAGAAGCAGAGATAAAAGCCTACAAAGAAGAGCTTGAGCGTGACGCAGAGAACACAACACTTGCAAGATTTATACGCAACTTAGAATCACGTATCTATGCAGAGCTTAGCAGACAATTAGTTAATAATCTGTTTGGCGAGACAATGAGCGAGTCAGGAATACTAGAGCTAGAAGGAAATATTATAGAATATTTTACTGATGGTGATTTCATAACCTTAATTATAACGGATGCTGATGGAAACTCGACAACTATTACTTTGCCTATCGGTTCTTTTTCTTTCTAGTTGTTCGGTATTCGACCAGTTTGAAGACACCCTTAGTCAAAGATTTGAAGCTAATGATGTAGTAAAAATAGGACGGCTACAATCACAGAGCCTTGTGAATGTAATGCCGCCTAAGGTAAAGCCTATTGTTGCTGTGTACCCTACATCATTTACAGACCAGACAGGCCAAAGAAAAAGCAATAGCTCCTTTGCGTTGTTTTCTACAGCCGTTACTCAGCAACCTAGCGCCCTGCTAATACGAGCTTTAAAACACGCAAGTGGCGGCAAGTTCTTTAGAGTTGTTGAGCGCGTAGGCTTAGATAACCTTACAAAAGAAAGACAGTTAATTAGGTCTGCAAGAGAACAAATGCCTGATGGGACTGTAACTAAATCAGTGCCACCTTTGTTGTTTGCAGGTGTGCTGTTAGAGGGGGCGGTAATAGCATACGATACTAACTTGACTACAGGTGGTGTTGGTGCTAGGTATTTAGGCATAGGGAAAAGCGCACAGTATAGAGAAGACAACATTACTGTATCGTTGCGTATGGTGTCAGTAGCTACAGGTGAAATACTTGTAGAAGTTATGAGTCAAAAAACAGTGTTTAGTTACGGACAATCAGACGATGTTTTTAAATTCATAGAAATGGGTACGGAGCTTGTTGAGATAGAGGCAGGTAATTCACGAAACGAATCAACAACAATAGCGTTGATGAAAGCAATCGAAGGAGCCGTACTAGAGTTAATAAACATTGGATACAACAGGGGATTTTGGACTTATGAAGCAGATAAATAAAATAGCAGTAATTCTAAGCTGTGTCTTGAGTGGTGTTACTTATGGTGCTGATAACGAAATATACATTACACAATCAGGCGCTACAGCAAACATAGACATAGAGCAACTAGGCATTTCTAACTTGATTGGGGGTCTTAGTTCTTCAGCAGGTAGCCTTACCCCTCTTGACCTAGATGGGACAGGAATGACTTTAGACATAAACATGATTGGCGCAACCAACAAGTTTTTTGGTGATATTTGGGCAGACTCGTTTACAGGTAACTACAACTTTACTGGGTCAACCAATCTATTTACTATTCAAGTAGACCCTTCAAATACTTACGGAGCAGACAGTTCAAATCACCAAGTAAACGTGACCGGAACTAGTAACACATTTACTTTAAATCAAGGCACATCAGCGTTAGCCGCCACCTTAGATTTAGATTGGACAATACAAGGTTCTAACAACACGATTACTTCTAATATAAACATAGACGGAGCTACAAACTATGTAGATATAGACGGCTCTGACAACACGCTAACATACACTGGCAGTGGCGTTACTGCATCGGCAGGGGGCTACTTCTTTTTAGACCAAACTGGTGGATCACGGACGTTTAATATACAACAACTGAGTACCCAAGATAATGACTGGCTCAAAATTATTTCTGTTGGCTCTTCTGGTACTGTTTGTGTCATTCAAAACGATCAGGGTTCAAGCCTCGGTTGCTGAGATAGGTGGAGTCTCTGAAGTCTTTGGAACTGCACAGATTATAAGAGGCTCCGAAGAAAAGAATGCAGACTTAGACTTCTCTATAGAGTCTAATGATAAAGCCTTTACTACCAATGGCAGGATGGCAATCACATTCCTTGATGACTCTACAGTAAAGCTAACTGAACACTCGCAGTTAACCATAGATGAATATGTCTATGACCCTGATCCCTCTAAAGCTAAAATGGCTTTAACCTTTGGTCTAGGTACTGCGAGATTTATTACAGGAAAGCTAGGGAAGATAGACAAGCGCAACCTATCGCTAAGAACGCCTACGGCAGACATTGCAATTCGTGGAACAGACTTTACCGCGACAGTAGACGAGCTAGGACGTAGCCTTATCATCTTGCTACCTGACCAATACGGCGTGTCTAGCGGAGAGATAGAAGTTATTACTGCTATGGGCAGTGTGTTGTTAAACAAGCCTTACGAAGCTACAACGGTGTCTGTATTTGAGTCAGCCCCATCTAAGCCTGTGATACTAGACCTAACATTAGATTTTATTGACAACATGTTAATTGTCACACCGCCTAAGAAAGAAGTAGTACTTACAGAAGAAGGAACAGCTAAGACTGAAAACATACTAGACTTTAATGGTCTAGACATAGACTACTTAGCTGAAGACTTTTTAGACGAGGACAGCTTAGAGTTTACGGAACTAGATATAAACTTTCTAGATGTTAATTACCTTGAAGACATGCTAAACATTTTAGATGCGCTAGGCATAGCGGAAGAAGAAGACAGGTTAGCTCAAGTGTCAGGCGTGACAATCACAGGTACGGAGATAGGCTCAGATTCTTCAACACAGATAGCTACTCTTATTTCAGGGCCGACCATAAGCCTAATAAGGAATGTAAGTGAGTTTACGCGATTAGATTTAAATACTTCGGGTGGGTACACAGTGATACTAATACAAGATGGAGTCTCTAACACTATAAAGATTAATGGTGGCGACTCAACCATAAGAATATTACAGGAGGGCTAATGAAAAACCTTGCCCGATACAAGAGATATAAATATGGATTTCCTCTAACTAGGCTTGGTAATAGAGTGGATTTGTGGGTGTGAAAAAAATAATTATAGTCTTTATTACAGTATTATTATTTACTGTCTTGTTGTATCAGCCCACTGTAGTTGAGATTTTAAAGCTGAGAACATTTGATGCCCTTGTTCAAACAGAGGAGCCGTCAGGCAATATAGTCTTATTGAACCTTACGGAAGATGACATACACGAAGAGGGCGGTTGGCCTTTTCCAAGAGAGCGCCTAGCTGATATACATATAGACCTATTAAATGCAGGAGCCGCCTCAGTGTCGTGGGTTGTTGTGTTCAGTGAGCCTGACAGGTTTGGAGGTGACGAAGCATTTGCAGAAGCGTTGTCCTACCACCCTAGTGTCATCGCTATGTTTGAAACTGAAGGCTACAAAGAGATGCCGAAGACTGAAGGCACAGTAATACTGGGCGAAGATATAGGCGGCATAGAAGCACAAGGAGTTACGCAGAACATCAAAGCCCTTAGAGATGTATCGCTTCAAGGGATAGTATCAGCCCCTGTAGATGTTGATAGCCTTGTTAGGCGTATGCCGCTACTAATGCGTAGTCCTGATGGGTGGATAGCAAGCTTTGGCACTCAGCTTTTAAAAGCCGTTACAGGGACTAGCACGTATATTATAAAGACAGACAGCAACGGTATACAAGAGATAAGGGTCAAGCAGTTAAACCCTGTGCCAACAGATACGCGCGGCAGAGTGTGGGTTAACTGGGTTAAAACGGATAGCACTTCTTTAGAGGCTATGGATGTAGAAGGTAAGATGGTAATTGTAGGAACTACCGCTAAGGGCATATTGCCGCAGGTAGCTACACCGGCAGGGCTACTATACCCGCATGAGATACAAGCGGCACTAGTTGAAACGATTCTACACGCCTCTAGTAAGCCGATGCCAATGATACCACCTACAGCGGTGTTATGGGAGGCAGTGGTTTTACTGCTTGGTGTTGTCCTAGTGTTTGTAGGTCTTAATTACTTTGGAGTCTACATAGGTTTAGGGTTATCGCTAGGTGTTATGTCCGGCACTGCACTGCTAGGAGTTTATCTTATACGGCAGGGGATATTAATAGATGTTACATGGTCATTAATTTCTGAGTTTGTAGTTGCTAGTGTTACATTTTATCTAAATTATAAAGAACAATACAAGCTAAGACAACAGATTAAGAAGCAGTTTGAACACTACTTAGATCCACGGCAGGTCAAAAGACTGCAAGAAAACCCTGAATTACTGCGTTTAGGAGGTGAAAAACGGTACTGTACGTTCCTGTTTACTGATGTTCGTGGGTTCACGGCCCTGTCAGAGAGTGTAAGCCCCGAAGAAGTGACGTATATAATGAATAGGGCGCTTACTGCACAGCAATCAGCAGTTTCAAAGTTTTCAGGTTGCGTAGATAAGTACATCGGAGACGCGATGATGGCTATATTCGGTGCGCCCCTAGACTTAGAAGGCCATGAAGATAAAGCAATACAGTGTGCTAAGCAGATACAGCTAAACATGGAAGAGTTAAACGTAGAGTTCGTTGCTAAAGGATTGCCTCCAATTAAAATAGGAATAGGTATTAACAGTGGCGAGGCTATAATAGGTAACATGGGATCAGAGCAACGCTTCGATTATACTGCCATAGGTGACGCAGTTAACATTGCGGCTAGGCTTGAGTCAGGAACTAAAGCGGCAGGTGTAGATGTACTGGTAGGGCTAAGTACTAAAGAAGGTTCCAGTATTGAGTTACAAGCACTGCCACCCATTGAAGCTAAAGGCAAGGCTGAGAAGCTAAAAGTATATACTATAATTAAATAAGGAACAGATAATGGCGGCAAAGAAAAAGTCAACAGTCAACGCGGCAGGTAATTATACCAAGCCTACAATGCGTAAGAATTTATTTAATAAGATAAAGGCTAGTACTAAAGGTGGTAAAGCAGGGCAGTGGAGCGCACGAAAGGCTCAGATGCTTGCCAAACAATACAAAGAAGCAGGAGGTGGTTACAAATGAAAGGTGTTAAACATTATAAGAAAGACGGCACAGAGCATAAAGGTTCTAGTCACAAGATGGCTGACGGTACTTTACACACTAACAAGTCCCACACTAAAACAAGTGTAAAGTTATTTCATTTAAAGGACTTGTCAACTAAAGCAAAAGCTAAGGCGAAAAAGTAATGGCTCTTAAAAAATCTCAGAAGTCTTTGAAGAAGTGGACAAACCAAGATTGGACTACAAAGTCTGGGAAGCCTAGTGCTAAAACGGGTGAAAGGTATTTGCCTAAGAAAGCTATAAAGGCTTTGACACCTGCACAGTATGCGGCAACCACCAAGAAGAAGAAGGCTGACACCGCTAAGGGCAAACAACATAGCTCACAGCCTAAAAAGATTGCGGCCAAAACTAAAAAGTATAGGGTATAAACATGGCTACTCCCAGAAAAGGTAAAGCAAAAGTAAAAATAACGGCTAG
>Ga0209816_1001473_pt1 | contig 17595 bp, 23 predicted proteins | sample CoawatmetaG01DNA_FD_187509 | JGI IMG/M metagenome (GOLD analysis project Ga0209816, IMG submission 187509) | Marine microbial communities from the West Antarctic Peninsula - Coastal water metaG017-DNA (SPAdes) (version 2) | ecosystem: Environmental > Aquatic > Marine > Coastal ... | reverse complement strand
AGTATCTGATAAGCAATTAAAAAAAATACTTCATGAGCTGGTTGACGATCTTCATAACCCACTAAAAAAATAAATTAATTTTGGCTTGTCTCATTGTCTAAAAAATATTCTATCCCCCTTTCAGTTTATGTCCATATTCCATGGTGTATACATAAATGTCCCTACTGCGACTTTAATTCACATGAATTTGAAGGGCAAGACATTAAAAATAATGAGTTAATTTATACAAATGCTTTAATCAAGCAACTAGACAATTGTAATATCGATTTACAAAGGCCAATACATTCAATATTTTTTGGAGGCGGGACCCCGAGCTTATTTAGTCCTGCATCTTTTAAAAAAATAATTACAAAAATTAACGAGAAATTTGGCCTTGAAGAAAATTGTGAAATTACAATCGAGGCCAATCCTGGAACTGTAGATAAGCAATATTTTTATGGTTATAAGGATGTTGGGATAAATCGAATGTCTTTGGGGATACAAAGCTTCAATGAAAAACATTTAAAAAAACTGGAAAGAATTCATAATCAACAAGAAGCTATCGAAGCAGCGAATCTTGCTGTTAACTTATTTGATAAAGTTAATATTGATTTAATGTTTGCACTTCCGGGACAAACACAGACAGAACTAAATGATGATATTGAAATGGCTCTAGCAATTGGCTCTTCTCACATCTCTTATTACCATCTCACAATTGAACCGAATACTTTTTTTCATAAACACCCCCCTAAAGTTCCTAATCAAGATGACAGTGCAGTGCTATTTGATTTAGTTAGTAGTAAGTTAAAAAATGCTGATTTTGAGCACTATGAAACTTCGGCCTATGCAAAAAAAGGAAGTCAATGTTCCCACAATTTAAATTATTGGAATTTTGGTGACTATTTAGGTATTGGTGCTGGAGCTCATAGCAAAATAACATCGAATGATTCAATTCGTCGATATGCTTGCCATAAAAGTCCAAAATATTACATTTCTGAAGTTAATAAAAATAACTATATTAACGAGGAGCAACTTCTAACGACTAATGATCGTGTCTTTGAATTTATGATGAACTCATTAAGGTTAAATAATGGCTTTGATATTACTTCTTTCGAACAAAAAACAAATTTACCTATCAATGAAATATATAAAGAATTATCAATCGCAAAAGAGAAACAACTCATCATAGAAATTAATGGTAGGATTAAACCAACTATTTTAGGACAAAACTTTCTAAATGAGCTTTTACAAATATTTTTGAGGGACCAAAATCATGATGTTAAATAAAATAATTGACGACTATGTTGTTTCTGATCAAATTACAGAAGAAGATATAGAACAATTGAAAGAAGCAGGCTTTAAAACTATTTTTTGCAATCGCCCTGATAACGAAGAACAAAACCAAGTCACGGTCAAAAGTATTCAAGATAAAGCCATCGAAAGTGGTTTAAATTTTATTCACCAACCCGTCATTGGTGGTCAAATTGCACAAAATGACATTGATCAATTTAGTGATTATTACGATGCTGCTGAAAAACCAATTTTTGCTTATTGTCGAACAGGTACAAGGTCTTCCATGTTGTGGGCATTATCAGAATCTGGTAAAAGGTCTATAGATGAAATATTGCAACTGACTTCTGCAGCTGGATACAATCTGAGTAATTTATTTAGATAGTTTAGCTCTGGCTTTTTTTAGCCCTACTTTGACTGCATTAAAGCTTGTGCCACCAATATGCTTTCTTGATTCAATAGAGCCTTTCAAGGTTAAACAATTAAAAACATCTTTCTCAATTAATTTACTAAATTTTTGCAAATCTTTTAATTTAAGTACAGATAAATCAGATTTCTGATCAATTGCAAACTTGACTGCTTTGGCTACAACCCCATGAGCTGCTCTAAATGTCATTCCTTTTTTTACTAAATAATCGGCTAAATCTGTTGCTGTTGAATACCCTTTTAGCGCAGCAGCTTCCATATTTTTAGGGAATATTGTCAACTTAGAAACCATTTCCGCAAAAATATTTAGAGTATCTGAAATCGTATCAGCTACATCAAAAATTGGTTCTTTATCTTCTTGGTTATCTTTATTATAGGCAAGTGGTTGTGCTTTCATCAATGTAAGCAAGCTTACTAAATGTCCATTCACCCTCCCAGTTTTTCCTCTAACCAATTCTGGTACATCAGGATTTTTTTTCTGCGGCATAATGCTCGACCCAGTACAAAAACTATCTGAAATCTCAATAAATTCAAAAAATGGGCTAGACCACATAATTAACTCTTCTGACCATCTTGATAAATGTGTCATCAAAAGGGATGCATTTGAATTAAATTCAATCAAAAAATCTCTATCGGATACTGCATCAATTGAATTTTCCATTACCTCATCAAATTTAAGCAGTTTAGCTACAAATTTTCTGTCAATGGGGTAAGAAGTTCCTGCTAATGCGGCTGCGCCCAAAGGTAAAACATTAATTCTTTTCCTAGCATCTTGAAATCTTGATTTATCCCTTTCCAACATCTCATAATAAGCATGTAAATGATGTGCAAAACTTACAGGCTGTGCAATTTGCAAATGGGTCATGCCGGGCATAATCGTCATAATATGCTTTTCAGCCAAATTTAATGTCGCTTTTTGTAAAGTCTTAATTTGAACAATAGTTTGATCTACAACTTCCCTCAGGTATAGCCTCATGTCTGTTGCAACCTGATCATTTCTAGATCTGCCTGTATGTATTTTCTCTCCTGGCTCACCAACTATTTGTGTTAATCTTTTTTCTATATTTAAATGAACATCTTCTAGGTCAATCGACCATTTAAACTTCTGACTAATAATTTCTTTTTTAATCTGATTTAAACCTTTTGTTATTAATTTAAGATCGTTAGCAGAAATTACTTTCTGTTTTTTTAACATGGCGGCATGCGCCAGAGATCCTTCAATATCAAACATCGCTAATCTTTGATCAAAATTAACAGATGCTGTATATCTTTTCACTATTTCGCTAGTGGGCTCAGAGAACCTTTCAGACCATTTTTTTGTAGTTTTTTTCATTTCAATTTATTCATTTATTTTATTCATCAATTCAATGAATTATATATTAAAATAACTAATCACATGACTAATCTCCAAATAGCCTCTGTGCTAAAATCTAAGACATAATGACAATAAAAAATATTACAATTGCATCTAGAGAAAGTCCTCTTGCTATGTGGCAAGCAGAGCACATTAAATCGAAAATTAAGCAGCTCTATCCTGATATTAAAATTAATATTAAAGGGTTTAAGACACAGGGTGATATTTTATTGAATCAATCTTTAGCAACCATAGGCGGTAAAGGTCTTTTTATTAAAGAACTCGAACAAGCCTTATTGGCTAAAAAAGCAGATTTAGCTGTTCATTCTATGAAAGACTTACCTATGGATATTCCTGATGATTTTAAACTTATTGCAATCACAAAACGTGGAGATCCAAGGGACGCATTTATTTCAAATAACTTTAATTCTTTTGACGATATGCCTAAGGGAACAATTATTGGGACCTCAAGCCTAAGAAGGCAAAGTCAAATTAAAGCTATATACCCTTATCTAAGTATTGAGCCCCTGAGGGGAAATTTACAAACTCGCTTAAAAAAGTTAGACGAGAATAAATATGGCGCTATTATTTTAGCCGCAGCAGGACTTATTCGCTTAGGGCTCGAAAACCGAATTAAAAAATATCTAGAGACAAAAATTAGTATCCCAGCTGTGGGACAAGGAGCCTTAGGCATTGAGGTTCTTGCGGGAAATGAAGAGCTTAATAAAATGCTTTTAGAACTTAACGACGACGATACATCACGTTGTGTTTTAGCAGAAAGAGTTGTCAGTCGATCATTAGCTGGAAGTTGTACAGCTCCATTAGGTGCTTATGCATCAATTTCTAATAATAATTTCATTATTAAAGGGTTTGTAGCTTCACCAGATGGTGCCCAGATTATTTATGCTGAAACTAAAGGGGATAAATCAGATTTTTATGAACTTGGGGAAACTCTAAGTCAAATTCTCATTGATAAGGGAGCAAAGGATATTTTATCAAGTTTATGAATTCGACTAGCGTAAAAAAAAATGTTGCACTCATATCTACTAGGCCCTATGAGAAAAATATTCTTTTGATAAAAGAGTTAGAAGGCACAAACATTTCATTACTAAACTATCCTTTAACTGAAATTAAACCCTCGAAAGATTATGCTAAATTTGATTCACTTCTAAATAATTTAAAAAACTACCAGCATGTTATATTTATTAGCACAAACGCTGTTCATTTTTTTGTTGAACGCTTCAAAAGTCTTGCAATAAAATTACCAAATCATATTATTTTTTCTAGTATTGGTCCTACTACTCAAAAAGCGCTTGAAAAAAAATTTAATATTAATGTCTATTGCCCAAAAAAAACTTATGATTCAAAACATCTAATAAAAAATAAGATATTTAACAATCTTCAAAATAAAAAAGTTTTGATTATTCGAGGAGAAGGTGGTCGGGAAGTCCTAAAGGATATGCTTGAAAAAAAAGGGGCTGAGGTACATTATGGGGAATGCTATATTCGAAATTATTTACCAATTAATTTAAATAAACTAAAAAACGAAGCTGAGAATTATAATTCTATTTTTTTAATAATCTCAAGCTATGAAAGCGCAAAACATTTCTTAACTCAAAATAGTACCCATAGTTCGCATTGGCTCCAATCAGTAAATATTATTGTGAATCATCCAAGAATTAAAGATACACTTAGTTTGATATCAAATAATATTGTTGTAACCAATGATCTTAGTAAAAATTCACTAATTCATTTGATTAGTATGTATTAATTATTTTTTTGGTGGGGCAAAAGTAAATGCATCGGCAAAAAATTCATCTTCAGGTAAGCCTTTCTTTACGAAAGATTCAAAAGCAATTTGTACTAAGCCTGGTGCACCACAACAGTAAACTTGGACATTATTAAAAGATTTAAAATCTTCTAATACTGCTTCATGAACTAGGCCAATTCTCATTTGGATACTATTACTTGACTGATTTTGAGAAACTGGAATATAAGTAAAATCATCTATTGTATTTGACCACTCTAAAGAAAGATCATGCATATATAGATCTTCGAAGTTACCAACACCTCGATATAAGAAAATCGGTCTCTTGATATTATTAAAAATTATATCTTCAATCACGGACTTAACAGGAGCAAAGCCTGTTCCTCCTGCAACAAAGATTATTGGCTTTTCACTTTCTCTTAAATAGAATTGACCGATAGGTGCATCAATACGGTGAATAGATTTTTCCTTCATTTCATTAAAAACGAATTCAGTAAATTTACCTCCCTCAATCAACCTTAGATGAAGCTCTAGTAAGTCTTCATGGGGGGGGTTAGCTAATGAAAAAGCTCTTCTAGAATTATCAGCCATAATAAACTCAATATACTGCCCAGCTTTAAATTTTAAACGCTCGCCTCCTGGAAGTTTTAACATCATTTTAATAACGTCTCTATTTAGTTTTTCTAAAGATTTCACTTTGATTGGAATAATTTTGGACTCAATTACGTCGCACTCTTCAATCCCTCCAATATCAACAGTAATATTCTCAGTAGCCAAGGCTTGGCAACTTAATATTAAACCCGCTGATTTTTCTTCTTTTGAGAGTGCTGATTCTTGATAATCTTCCAACATTACGTCTCCAGATTCTAACTTTATTTTACATGATCCACACATTCCACTCATACAACCATAAGGAATTGTAATACCAGCCTCAAGTGCTGCCTCGAGAATAGTTTGGCTTGGTTTGATTTGAAATGTTTTTCCTGCAGATTTTATAGTTACGGTATAAGACATATTTTATTTTGGATCATCTTCACGACGATACTCTCCTTCAATTACATCGCCTTTATTAGCAGTGTCTTTCTTTTGATTAAATGTATGCTCTTTAGTTTTATTTAAATTTTCTTCATTGCCTGATATTGGAAAAAGTAAAAGAATAAGAGCAATAATATCTGTAAAAATCCCGGGAAATAAAAGTAAGCCTCCTGCCATTAGATTTTTTGCTGCCCCAAGTATCAGCGCCATAGGATTTCCACCATGAGCCATAATACTCATAAACCTCGATAAGACTAAAGTTTTCTCTTCTTGGATAAGTCGCCAACCTAAAACTGCCATTACTATGAGGTAAATTAAAAACCACCAGCCATAAAGGCTTCCAAATTTGAAGTAGCCCCAAATTTCAGCAAATGGTAAAAGAATTAATCCGAAAAGAAGAATCGAGCGCATAAGTATTGGGTTATGATATTCACTAATTTATTTAAATACAGGATTACTTAATAATACTATAATTATAGCCTTATTAAAGACCTTAAAAAATGAAACGACACCTAAATATATTTTTAATAGCTTTTTTATCATTATTTATTTTTGCATTTGCTTTTGCTGATAATGAAAGCTCCACTTTATACAATAAAAAAGATAGTTTTTTATCTGCCGATAAAGCCTTTAAATTTAAAGTTTATAGTTATCAAGATTTAAAGCAGTTAGACATAAAATTTGAAATTGCACCTGGCTATTATTTATATAAATCTAAAATAAATATAATTATAGATCCGATTTTAGATTTTGACCTTATTAAATCTAATGGAACAATTAAAGAAGACGAATTTTTTGGCAAGCAAGAAGTTTTTTATAAAGCTACAACTTTAAAACTTATTCCTAAGGACCGACTTGCTAATAACTACAAAGTTACTATTAAATATCAAGGGTGTAGTGAAAAAGGTCTTTGCTATCCCCCTGTTTCAAAAATTATTAATTCGAATAATATTAAGAATTACTCATCTAAGTTACAGTATTCAGAAACCGACGTAATCATTTCAAAAATTTCTGATCAAAGTTTTCTTTTAACCTTATTAGGATTTTTTCTTTCAGGACTTTTGTTGTCCTTGACTCCATGCGTATTGCCAATGGTCCCAATATTATCAGGTATTATTATTTCATCTAATCCAAAGAATTCTATTCGACTAACACTTAGCTATGTTGCAGGAATAACTTTTACCTATACCTTACTTGGAATTATTGCTGGGATGACTGGGACCCTCCTATCTTCAAGCTTACAAAATACAAACTTTATTCTATTCGCTGGTTTTCTTTATTTTATTTTTGCTGTGGCTATGTTTGGCCTATTTGAATTAACTATGCCTTCTAATATTCAGAACAAAATTACTAACTTTTTACAAAATTTTAAACTTGAAAATTCATTCAATGTTTTTATTCTTGGATTAATTTCTTCATTAATTCTAAGTCCTTGTGTTGCTCCACCACTGGCAGCAGCAATTCTTTATATTGGAAAATCTAATGATTTAATACTTGGTGGAGGGTCACTTTTCTTTATGAGCCTTGGAATGAGTCTTCCGTTATTGGTTATTGGATTTTCTTCGAAAAAAATTATTCCTAAGCCTGGGCCTTGGATGTTAAAAATTAAGGGCTTGCTCGGCTTTGTATTGCTAGCTATGGCTATCTATATTACTAGGCCTTTACTTTCTGAATTAGTATTTTTTTATAGCCTTTTCTTGATTATTATTATTTCTATTATTTATCTTATTTGGTTTAATAGAAATACTAAAAGAAAATTTAACCTAATTTTAACCATAATTAGTTTAACCATAATTAGTTTAATTTTTTTCCAGATGAAACCTATGTGGCTTAATCCTAATCATGAACTTGGTAAAAAATTTACCCCTATTAATACTATGGCTGAACTTGAAAATTTTACAACTGACTCAAACAAGCAGCCTATTATGTTAGATTTTTATGCTGATTGGTGTGTTGCTTGTTTGGAGTATGAAAAATTTACCTTTAATAACCCAAATATAATAAGCTTATTAGATAAATTTGAACTGCTTCAGGTTGATGTAACGAAAAATACTAAAGAGCATCAACTACTTCTTCAAGAATTTGATCTCTTTGGCCCTCCAGGAATTATTTTTTTCGATTCTGAAGGGATTGAAATAAAAGAACTCAGAACTATTGGTTTTAAAAATCCAACTGAATTTTCCTCAATACTTTTAAGGATACAAAAATGACAAAGTTTAAATTCATTTTTTTAATTATTATTATAGGTTTTGTTAGTGGTTTCGCTGGTCTATTTTTTAGTAAAAGCTTACCACTCTCGCTAAATAACCCTCAAACTGAAATTTTTTTTAAATCAAACAGTAAAGATATAAACGATAACAATGTGTCACTTTCTCAATATAAAAATAGGTGGTTATTAGTGAATTTTTGGGCGACATGGTGTGCTCCTTGTAGAGAAGAAATTCCAGAACTTAATGAGCTTGCTAATACAAATAAAAAAATACAACTCGTTGGTATTGCTATTGATGAAATTGAATCTGTTAAACAGTTTCTTAATAAAACTCCAATTCATTATGATTCACTTATTTCAAATGATATAAATGGGGTAGAAATATCTAAATCCCTTGGGAATGAGAAAGGAGTTTTACCCTTTACTGTCTTAATTACCCCAAATGGCGAAATACAAGAGGTTTTTTATGGTAAATTAGATGTTGATAGCTTAAACATGTATTTAGTAAAAATAATTAAATAGAAAATCCATTAAAAATCATTAAAGTGTAGACAAAAGTAGCTATTTTCGTCTAAAATAACTCTCCACATGTAATTTGTATATTGGTTTAAATTATGAAAATTAAAAACATTACCGTTATTCATGGTCCAAACTTAAATTTACTAGGACAACGAGAGCCTGATCACTACGGAACTCACACCCTTGGCGAAATTAATGACGCCCTTACAGATCAAGCAAACTTGTTAGATCTTAATATCGAAGCTTTCCAAAGTAACAGTGAAGCAGAGATTGTTGATAAAATTCAATCTTTAACTAGTGACTTTATTATCATTAATCCTGCTGCCTATACACATAGCTCAGTTGCAATGCGTGATGCTCTTGCTGCTATGAAAATACCGTTCATTGAGGTACATATATCAAATGTATTTTCTCGTGAAGATTTTAGAAAACAATCATTTTTCTCTGACATTGCAGTTGGGGTTATTAGTGGACTAGGTGCTGAGGGATATTGCGCTGCATTAAATTATGCAGCCAAATTACGAAGCCAAATTATTTAAATAAGAGGTAATTATGGATCTAAGAAAATTAAAAAAATTAATTGATTTAGTTGAAGCATCAGGAATATCAGAACTAGAACTTACAGAGGGGGAGGAGAAAGTTAAAATTAGCCGAAATACTGTGGCTGCATCTCAATCACATTTTATCCAGGCTCAGCCACAATTAACGCAGAGCCAAGATATTTCAAATACTCCACAGCCAATTAAACCAGAAAAAGAAATACAGTCAGCATCAGAAGGTATCACTATTGATTCACCGATGGTAGGAAGCTTTTATCGATCAGCATCGCCAGATTCCTCACCATTTGTTGACGTTGGGTCAACAGTTAAAAAAGGTGACGTATTGTGTATTATCGAAGCTATGAAATTGCTAAATGAAATTGAATCTGATCATGATGGAATAATTAAAAAAATTCTTGTAGAAAATGGCCAACCTGTTGAGTTTGGCGAACCTCTGTTCATCATTGGATAAAAAATAATTTATGTTTGATAAAATATTAATCGCTAATCGCGGTGAGATTGCTTTGAGAATCTTACGTGCTTGTCAAGAAATGGGTATTAAAACAGTCACAGTCCATTCTAAAGCTGATGCCGAGGCAAAGTATGTTGCTTTATCAGATGAGTCAGTTTGTATTGGCCCAGCCCCTTCAAATCTAAGCTATCTAAATATACAAGCAATTATAAGTGCTGCAGAGGTTACTGATGCTCAAGCCATTCATCCAGGATATGGTTTCCTTTCTGAAAATGCAGATTTTGCAGAGCGTGTAGAGAAAAGTGGCTTTACTTTTATTGGCCCTAATTCTGAAACCATTCGATTAATGGGGGATAAAGTTAGCGCAAAAGAAGCAATGAAGAAGGCTGGTGTTCCATGTGTCCCAGGATCTGATGGTGCTTTAACAGATGAACCTTCAGAAATTTTAGCATCTGCAAAAAAAATTGGGTACCCAATAATTATTAAAGCATCTGGTGGTGGTGGTGGCAGGGGAATGCGGGTTGTACACACTGAGGCTGCGTTATTAAACTCTGTTGCAATGACTAAAAGTGAGGCTCAAGCTACATTTGGAAACCCCGTTGTATATATGGAAAAATTTTTAGAAAATCCTCGCCATATTGAATTTCAAATTTTAGCTGACCAACATAAAAATGTAGTCCATTTATGGGACCGCGACTGCTCACTTCAAAGAAGACATCAAAAGATTATAGAAGAAGCACCTGCACCCGGGGTTCCTGAAAGACAGAAAAATAAACTTGCTGTACGTTGTGCAGATGCTTGTAAAAAAATTGGTTACGTGGGAGCGGGTACTTTTGAATTTCTTTATGAAAATAGTGAATTCTATTTCATCGAAATGAACACTAGGTTACAAGTTGAGCATCCAGTAACAGAGTCAATTACAGGTGTTGATCTTGTACAAGAACAAATTAAAGCAGCCTTTGGTGAAAAATTATCTTTTAGACAAAAAGATCTTAAAATAAATGGCCATTCGATTGAATGTAGGATTAATGCTGAAGATCCCTATAATTTTACACCCTCACCAGGAACTATTACTCGCTTTCATTTTCCAGGTGGCCCAGGAATTAGGATTGATACTCATGCTTATAGTGGCTACAAAGTTCCTTCGTATTACGATTCAATGATTGGTAAAATTATTGCTACTGGAAGTACTAGAGAGCAAGCAATTGCTCGTATGAGAATTGCATTATCAGAAATAGTAATTGAAGGTATAAAAACAAATATTCCACTTCATAGAGACTTAATGAATGATCTAGCTTACAAAAATGGTGGTGTCAGTATTCATTACCTAGAAAAAAAGCTTGGGGTTAAGTTATAAATTATGGCTTGGACAAACTTAATTGTTCAAACAAGCAAAGAAGATGTTGATTCAATAAGTGATTTCTTAATAGTGCTTGGAGCAATATCTACTTCAATTGAAAATACAAATCGCAATCAAAATAATGAAGAGTTAATTTTCGGTGAACCTCACAATCAATCTCAACAGTTTTGGGAAAATAATACCGTACAAGCCTTATTTGAAAAATCGATCGATATTGAATTAGTTAAAGCGGCTTTGACAACTAAATTTAATGCTCTCAACTTTTGCAATACAGTTTCAGATATTCAAGATCAGGATTGGGTTAAATTAACTCAATCACAATTTTCCCCCATTAATATTCAAGATAAATTATGGATTATTCCTTCTTGGCATAAAATTCATGACAAAAAAGCAATTAACTTAATTCTAGATCCTGGCCTAGCTTTTGGAACAGGCACACATGCCACCACTCATTTATGTCTCATATGGTTACTAAAAAATGTTAACAAAAATATAACAGTTTTAGATTATGGGTGTGGTTCTGGTATTTTAGCGATTGCGGCAAAAAGAATTGGTGCAAAAAAAGTATTTGGGGCTGACATTGACGACCAAGCTATAAAATCGAGTCAAGAAAATGCAAAAATAAATAATGTTGAAATTATTTGGAATAATACTGAAAACAAAATAGATTATAAAACAGATTTAGTTGTTGCTAACATTCTGTCGAGCGCTCTAAGTGTTCTTGCTCCAATATTGGCGCAACATTGCAACAGTAAAGGAAAAATAGCTCTTTCCGGCATTCTTAAATCACAAGAAAAAGATATTAAACAAATCTATAGTAAATGGTTTGATTTTAATCCGTCAAGCATCAAAGATGGTTGGGTTTTAATATCAGGGACTAAGCGCTAAGTTATATTCTTCAATTATATCTAATGAAGTTATAATTTTGTTAATGAATAAATTTTTTCAAATAAATATCTTATCTTATTTTATTTTACTCACGGGTTGCACAACAAGCCTTATTAATGACACCCAATATCCGGCCCCACACAATGACTATACCGGAAGAGCCCTTGATGAATATTACGCAGGAGAATCACCTAATTCCTTTATGATTCGATCATGTAAGATTTATGGTGGGTTAAATCAAAAAAGTATAATTGAATTAGGGGCTGATTTCATAATGCAAGATATCTTTGAATTTAAATGTAATTATGCTGGTAAACTTAAAGAGGAACTAAACATAGATGGCAAGTCTTCTAAAAGGCTTAGTGGTGCAGTCGCTAAAAAAAAATGTGTGCGATTAGGATTCAATATTGGCAAACCTAGTTTTACAAAATGTATGGAGGAACTAACACAATAAATTATGATCAATTACATTAATAAATTTTTTAAAATATTTATCATATCTATTATCTCCTTTTATAGCTTCGCCTGTATTAGCGCCGAAATATCGGTTACATATAATTGTACTGGACTAAGTCAATTTGAACTTATTGGCTCTTCCGGAATAAAAGAAGAAGTTAGGTCTAAGAAGTATTTTTTTATTGACGGGGTATTACAGGATCTCAACAATATTGAGTGTAATTGGGATAACTCTATGATTACTTGCGAATCAAGTTTTTTAAACATACGTAAGTTGACTTTAAATCAAGATACCAATGAAATATCTGATTATTTATCGGGAAACAAAGGCTTTGGAGTTTATGTAGATAGATTTAAAGGTAAATGTGAACAGAAAAATTGATCGAGATATCCAAAATAAATGAAGAAATTTTTAAAGTCATTGTAACAAAAGACTCAGTGACTCAACATAGAGTTAAACTTTCATCAAAAGTTTATAAGAAATTATCTGGTTCCAAATTTTCAGAAATAGAACTAATTAAAAAATCTTTTGAATTTTTATTAGAAAGGGAATCGAATGATTCAATTTTAAGAGAGTTTAATTTAGAAATTATTGAAACGTATTTTCCAGAATATTCAGTATTAATTAAAAAATAATTTAATTGGTACCCTGAACTCTTGAGTAATGATTGAATCTTTTAATATATATTTTTAATAGGGTATTAAAATGTCTTACCGTCTTTTATTTTTTTTAATTTTATTTTATAGCTTTTTGGCTAATGGTGAGAATATTAATAATAAGATTCAGAGACAAATGTTTGAGAATGGTAGTCCAAAATACGAAATATCTTATAAAAATAAATTAAAGCATGGCAAAGAAACATTCTGGTATGAATCGGGTAAGAAAAAAATGGAAAGTCACTTTGTTAAAGGTATTGAAGAAGGACCTTGGAGACAATGGTATGAAAATGGACAAATAAAATTAGAAGTTGTTTATAAAAATGGCAAAGAAAATGGCTTATGGAGACAATGGTATAAAGATGGGCGACTTAAGTCCAATGTTAAATTTATTAATGGTATAAAACAAGGAATAGAAACTATTTGGCATAAAAATGGATCTGTCAGGTCAATAGATGAGTATTTAAATGGTAAAGTAATAAAAAATAAAATTACAACGGAAATTTTATGATCAAAGCTTATGCAGCAATGAGTAAAGGGAGCCTACTTCAATTATTTGAATATGAAGCTGCGCCACTTAATTCAAATGAAGTTAATATTAAAGTTGAATCATGTGGTATTTGCCATAGTGATATTAGTGCAATCGATGGTAGTTGGGGCATATCTAAATACCCTATGGTTGCAGGACATGAGGTTATTGGTGAAATAATTGGTTCAGGTTCAGATGTTTCTCTTCACAAAATTGGTGATCGAGTTGGTTTAGGCTGGCATTCTGGTTACTGTAATGATTGTGAGCAATGTGATGCTGGAGATCATAATTTCTGTAGCTCAACAAAAAAAACAGTTTTTAGCCAGCATGGTGGTTTTGCTGAACAAGTTACTGCGGACGAGGTAAGTGTAATTCCTATTCCTAGTGGGTTAAATCATGAAGATGCAGGTCCTTTACTATGTGGTGGTATTACGGTTTTTACTCCAATCGTTGAATTTAATATTAATAAAGATCATAAAGTTGGAATTATTGGTATTGGTGGACTAGGTCATTTGGCTCTAAAATTTTATAAAGCTTTGGGGTGTCATGTTACTGCATTTACCAATTCAGTTGATAAAAATGCTTTACTTAAATCACTTGGAGCAGATGAAATAATTTCTTCAACAGACAAATCTCAAATAAAAGCACTTGGCCCAAAATTTGATTTAATCATCTCAACTGTAAATGTTAAATTAGATTGGAATTTATTTCTAAGCGTTATTAAGCCAAGAGGAAGACTACATTTTGTTGGTGCAGTGCTGGCACCCATTGAAACATCTGTTTTCTCTCTTATGGGTGGACGAAAATCTATTTCTGGCTCTCCTGTTGGAAGCCCAGTGAATATAAAAAAAATGCTAAATTTTTGTTCAGAACATAAAATCTCGCCTATGGTTGAACATTTTAAGTTTAATCAGATAAATGATGCAATAGCCAAACTAAGAGAGAATAAAGTTAGATTTAGAGCAGTATTAACCTGGTAGCATAATGGCTAACTATAATGTCAGTGGATTAATTACTCTCGCAGAGCTGGCAAAATCTAAACAAAGCTCTTGGTGTGTTTATATTCTAAAATGTTCTGATAACACTTACTACACTGGGATAACTAATAATATTAAAAGACGAATTAAGCAACATGAAACTAATAAAGGAGCCAAGTATACTAAAGGCAGAGGTCCTTTTGCTTTAGTCTATCAAGATAAATGTAATAATCGTAGCGAAGCCAGTCAGAAAGAGTGTGCGATAAAAAAATTGACCTTACCTGAAAAATATAACCTTATTAACCACCATAATTAATTAGCACTTTTCCTAGAATTGCTTTATTTTCAAATACATATATACTTCGCTCTCGAAAGATTGCCTCTATTATTTATATTGCCAGTCTTATGATTACATCAATATAAATATAAGGAATACATTTGTCTTTTGAAACGTTTAATTTTACGGCTGCAATAAATAAAGCTATTACTGAATCTGGCTATAAAGATCCAACAGAGATACAAAAAAAATCAATACCTGAAATACTTCTAAATAAACATATATTAGCGTCTGCTCAAACTGGTACTGGTAAAACAGCTGCATTCGTTCTTCCAATTCTAGAATTACTTCTCCAAGATAAAAATAAAGTTAGAGGCCCTCGGGTATTAATTGTTAGCCCAACTAGAGAGCTTGCAAATCAAATTACTGACAGTGTTAAAAAATATGCACGTCATACCAATATTAATTCTGCAACTGTGGTTGGAGGAATGTCATATAAATTACAAAATAAGCTTCTTTCAAAACCATTAGATATTTTAATTGCAACTCCTGGAAGACTTCTAGACTTATTCAAACAAGGGAAAATTAAATTTAAAGATACCAAGATAATGGTTCTTGATGAAGCAGACAAGATGCTAGATATGGGTTTTGTGCCTGATATTCGTAAGATTTTTAATGCAACTACTAAACAACAACAAATGTTAATGTTTTCTGCAACATTAGATAATTCTGTTTCAAAAATTGCTAGTGAATTTTTAACAAATCCCTTAACAATATCTATTAAACCAGATACTAAGGGGCACAGCAATATTCAACAATCTTTATATTATGTAGATAATCAACTTCATAAACAAAACCTACTTAAACACTTTCTTGCTGATACAAATTTAAACCAAGCAATAATTTTTACTGCAACTAAAAGACAAGCAGATAAGCTTACTGATGATTTATATCATTCTGATTTTAAAACTGCGGCGCTTCATGGAGATATGTCACAGGGATCAAGAACTAAAACGATAAATCGATTTAAAAGAAACGAAATTAAAGTACTAGTTGCAACAGATCTTGCGTCTAGAGGAATTGATGTAAAAGATATTACACACGTTTTTAACTATGACATGCCAAGGTTTGCAGAAGATTATATTCACAGAATTGGTAGAACAGGTCGTGCAAATAAAAAGGGTCTTGCTTTAAGTTTTGTATCCCCAACTGATAGAGAACATTTAAGAAAAATAGAGCGTTTTACTGGAATGAAAATTGAAACTAAAGTTATTCCTGGTATGGAGCCAACAAAAGGAGCATCAGAACACGCCGAAAAGAAAAAAAGAGGTGGGGGAGGTGGCCATTTTAACAAGTCAAAACGTGGCTTTGATAAAACTAAAAAAACTTTTAAAAATAGAACGAATGCTAAGAAAAGGATGCACAAAAAGTCAACTGTAGCCCCTGCTGTTTAATTTTAATCTAGCGATGCAAGGTCAGCTATTGAATAAACACCAGTTGGGCGATCTTTTTCTGTATCCCAAGTTCTATCCTTAACGATGCAACAACGATCACGATTAATATCTGATACCCCAAATTTCAATTTTGCATTGGGAATAACTCGATAAATATGTCGCTCTATCCCATCAATTGTTTCAGGGGCATCGTCATGTTTACAAAATAACAATACATTTTCTTTTCTGCCATCTGTTTGTCTGACACAAGATAAATCTTCTCTACCAATTTCTTTTAAATGATTCTCTAATTTTTTCATTTCTTCGTCAGTTATAGGCTCTTTTTTGAATAAACTTATTCTTTTTACTATAGAAATGGCATTTGCATGTATTTTTTGTTTATTTAGAATTTGTGGGATGAAGCGAGTAACCCAAACCATTGTCTCTTCCGATTCTTTTAAGCTGGAAACTAGGGTCTCAACAGGATATTTTGTTAAAATAGGTGGGCGCATTTTTTTATCACTTATATAAAGTTAGATATTAACAATATCCAACTAAATAAGACACTACTTAATGTGAATTATTTGTTATCATTTTGAATCTTTTACGGTATAACTAATCATAATTAAATGTCTTATTTAATAAAAATTATTATAGCAGTCGTAGTTATTGTTGCGGCTTCAGAATTAAGTAAAAAAAATACATCTCTAGCAGCTATTATGCTTGGGATACCTATTGTTCTTTTTACTTCTTTTACTTTTATATGGGAAGAATCAAAAGACATTAATAAGATTTCTTTATTAACTCAAGAAACTGTAATTGTTTTACTGGCTGGTATCCCTTTTTTATTTTTATTTGTTTGGCTTCTAAAGCATGGGTTTAATTATTACTTGGCTCTTGGTTCCTCATGTGTCGGAATTATTTTAGTTACACTTCTAATTCAAAAATATATCTTACAATAAAAAAGGGCTCCATAAGAGCCCTTTTAATTCTTACTATTTATTTTAAGACTATTTGCGTGATTTCCAAATAGAATATAATACCCATAATGCTACTAAGCCAATAAGACCTTGGCTACCTAGCGTATCTAGGATGCTTGATACATTCCCGATAACATCGGTTGATCCAAGAAATGGTACATTTGCTGATCCCATTAAGATTTGAAGTGCAATTGCTAATGCTGCAAGACTTATTGCAGTTTCTGCAAGTCCAGCAGACCATTTTCTAATAGTTCCTAATATATCCATTCTTATTTCTCCTGTTGTAAAAAAAAAGTTTAAACTTTCATCTCTTTAAACTTAAATAAAGTATAGCTGTTTTTTTTACTAAAAAATACTATATATTGTGATATAAATTTTAAATTTTACCATATATGGTATTTATAGAGTACAATTATGGGTTCATCTTTAATATAATGTATTTAGTCA
>Ga0209816_1001463_pt1 | contig 17659 bp, 21 predicted proteins | sample CoawatmetaG01DNA_FD_187509 | JGI IMG/M metagenome (GOLD analysis project Ga0209816, IMG submission 187509) | Marine microbial communities from the West Antarctic Peninsula - Coastal water metaG017-DNA (SPAdes) (version 2) | ecosystem: Environmental > Aquatic > Marine > Coastal ... | reverse complement strand
GAAGACATGTTATAGCTTTCGTTCCGGAGAATATTGCCGACTTGTTGCCCTTGCCCATGATCCAGCATTTCAGCAAGCCTGAATGACTCTTGATTGTGATCGCTCATATGGTCCAGCCTTTGCGCCTGCGGGAAAGGACGTTCACTTAGTAAGTAGCGCTGTACCAAACTTTATGTCCGTTTTGGGAACTTGGCAAGTGGGGAAATTACGCAGGTTTGGGATTAATCGGAGCCAGCGCGGCGGTATCACACAGGTGCGGACATTTTTTTGGTCGGAATCCCCGCTAAGCTATTTGACAACGCAAAAACAGACAATTCGTTCCTGCTAAGGTGCTTGGCAGGCGGGCTATTTCTGAGAATCAGTACTCAATTCATCAGCCCGCCTAAAGGCAGCTTCTGCATCAACGGTTCTACCTTGCTTCTTTAGAATCTCTCCGAGACCCAACCATGCAGGCTTGTAATCAGGTTTTAGCTGAATGGCTTTTCTGTAGGCGCGTTCGGCGTTAATAAAATCACCTTTCTGTTCAAGCTCTTGAGCCATTCCTTGCCAGGCGACAGGGTCATTGCGCCTCTGAGCTATCAGTTGAACTTTCTTTGATTGATTTGGGATGTAGGCGTACACAAGCATAGATGCCACAACTAGAAACAAGACGATCACAAGCACAGCAATGGGTGCAACAAAGTTCTGTGTAAGTTTCATTGTCCTGTCTCCGCATGTACTGTCAGAACGCACGTAACTTCAGCGCTAATCGCTTTCGCTTTTCAGCTCAAGGCAGCCTCGCGAGCAGGCTCTTCAGTTCCCCGAACTCGGCGACTGCTTGCTGGATTATTGTTGAATCGAGGCTCGCGCTGCCTCAAGAGATCTATTTCATCGGCGGTTGGCTGCTGCTTCAACAATTCAAATATGAAGTCTACCCACTGAGATGAGTCAGTGTCGATTTGATCGCCTTGAATTGCCTTATCGAGCAGCTGAGATAGGTCCATGGGGCTTCGCTTCCGCAAAGATGGAACGGCTTGGTTTAGATGTTTAGATCGATCAATGTCTATGTTCTACCCAAAGTTCAAGAGTAAAGTCGATTGATGGCAAAATTCTGATAGGAAGCTATTCATCCAAGCGAGAAGCCGAAACAGCCCTGAAGAAGCTGGTCGACACGCTTGGTCGCTTCTCAGTTGGCATCCGGTGATTACGTAACTGAAGAGAAGGCGTGTCGAGCAGCATGAGGTGGATGGTAATTTAGCGCCTGAGTTAGAATCATACTCATTGAGGTGGTTGCCATGAACAAAGTCTTTCGAATCTTGCTGCCATTCCCTTTTGTCTTTGCCTGTGTCTTTGCTACAGGAACAATTGCCTCATCGGCGCCGGACGTTCATTCAGAGGGGAATGTCCATTCACACTCCTGGTTGAGCCCGAAATCGCATCACGAAATTGACGATCACGAAATTCCTACAGCCACTTGGATTAATCCCAATGGGCAGGTCAAGTTTTGCCTGCTATGCATCCACGGGCTTGGGCTCAACAGCCACTCATTTGACGAGTTTGGAAAGCAGATGATAAGGCAGGGTGCCGCCGTCTATGCCATTGACGTAAGAGGCTGTGGACAATGGCGCCAGATCGAAGGACATTCAGACATAGATTTTGCAAATACTCTGACCGACATTCAAAAGACACTCCAAACTATCCGACAACGTCACGCAGGCGTCCCCGTATTTCTGCTTGGAGAATCTATGGGCGGTGCTATCGTCCTGCGGGCAGCGGTGGAGTATCCAGACCTTGTGGACGGTGTTGTTTCTTCAGTTCCTGCCGGTGATCGGTATAAACAAACGGGAACGGAGCTTAAGGTAGCGACAGAATTGGTAACAGGAGGAAATAAAAAACACGACATAGGCAAGCAAGTTATAGCCAAGGCAACTCAAAATGCGGAAATGAGAGAGCATTGGGAAAACGATGAGCGCAATCGTGTCAATTTCTCTGCAAAAGAGCTGGTTCGCTTTCAAAAATTTATGAATGAAAATCATGAAATCATCAAAGCCATAACGAAAATGCCGATATTTCTGGTCCAAGGTTGTAATGACGAACTCGTCAAATCGAACAGTACTTGGGAACTCTTCAACGAGATGTTGGTCAAGGACAAAACTTTCTTGTCTGTTCCTTATGAGCACTTGGTTTTTGAAGAACAGGAACATGCAGAGAAAGGGTTGAACGACTCCGTGAACAGACTTCTGGCGGTTTGGCTCACAGCACATGCCCCGGCCACTAGCTCTGCGAGCGCAGTCTTGGACCAGCGCAGAACTCAGCTGGTTGGACAACAAACGAAAAGAAAGCAGCCTGGGGCAGCCACAAATGCACAGCCACTGAACAGCGGCTACGTCCCTGGACAACCCGTTCAATTCCACAAATATGGGACCGGTCAGGCGTCCGCTCCAAGTCAAAAGCATCCTGTCCATTTACGACAAAGGTGATGAGTCACAAGCAAGCAGCCTGTTGGCTGTTGCCGCCTGGCTTCTAGCTAGCGTTGGTGGTCCTTTTCCTCAGAGTCGTACTAAATTCAGACCAGTGGTCCAAGAAAAACCCGGAAACGTCCAAAGTTCTTTCTGAAATCTGGCTGTTTTCCTTCTCTGAACAACAATCGGAACTTTACGCGCACGGCATGAATAGAGGGTTTCAGCATTTGGTTGTCCCGCTATTGCTTCCCCTGCAAGGGTTTTGTCCCGGTCGGACCCATTGCCCCTGGTGACACGTTCGCTATCCTCGACGAGTAGCCTTGGTTGTAGCCATAATAGCCTGGGTTGTAGCCTCTGTCGCGGAGATTATTTGCGTAGCCTGAAAAAAGCACTGCTCCAATCTTCAAATAACTTATTGGGACTTTTTGTGTTTAAGTGGCTGGTACGCGGGAGTTGTACCCAGACAAGAAAGGGTGTTCGGTCCGATTTTCAAGGTATTAAAAGATCAATGAAAAATCTTGTCAAATTGGGCTTACTGACATTTTTCGGCTTGTGCGGCTGTAGTCCAACGCTGGCCCAACAGACCATTTTCAATGTTCCATCACCGGATACACTCGACCGGGGCAAAGTATTTGTGCAACACGAGTCTCAATTTCGCGGCTGGGATCCAGATCGGTTTTGGCTTGGCACACATTACTTAGCACTAGGCGCCGGACGCGATACAGAACTCGATATGACTCTCTCCAATGTGAGAGCACCATATGCGGGCGCGCCAGTGCTTGCACTCGGATTTAAGAAGGGATTTCCAGTATTTACTGAACGTTGGCGTGAGCGGGAACTGAAATTGATAGTCGGTCAAATGTTACCTATTTCGCTAGGCAATGGTGGTGTTGGCAACTGGAGTTATGCCACGTTTAGCGGACGATTGCCGGTACTAAAGACGAGGCTGTCAGGTGGCTACAGCACTGGAACCAAGCAATTGTTTGGCCGAACAACTGTGGGATTCATAGGTACCTACGAGCAACCGGTCACAAAGAACTTTTCCTTAATTGGGGACTGGTATTCAGGCACTCACTCAAATGGGCTTTTTATCCCAGGTTTCAGTTATGCGTGTCCGAAGCAAGTGAGCTTGTATGCCGGTTATCAGATTCCGAATAATCGAGAGAGCGGACGGTCTGGCTTCGTTCTGGAACTTGCAAAAATATTCTGATTGTCAGGTAACGGGTGCCGACATTTTCCAAAAATACAATACAAGAAAGCCCACTGGATTCAACCAATGGGCTTTTCTGCTTGCATTGCATCGAGGGTCTACGGCGAGCGTACGGACAGGTCAGTCGTGATGACCGCCTCCGCCACCATGACCATTCCCATGACCACCGCCGTTAAAGACTCCACCGTGACCATTCCCATGACCACCGCCATGACCGCCTCTACCAAAGACTCCGCCACCGTGACCATTCCCATGACCACCGCCATGACCGCCTCTACCAAAGACTCCGCCACCGTGACCATTCCCATGACCACCGCCATGACCGCCTCTACCAAAGACTCCGCCACCATGACCATTCCCGCGTCCACCGTGATGACCGCCTCCGTGGTGCTCATCTCCGGCATAGGCTGAGAGATTACTTGCGTAGACCGAAATCAGCATTACTGCAGTGATTGACGCTGCCACCTTATAAACCTGAATCATTTAGTACCCCTCTCTAATGGTTGTGTCCATCAGAGTCATTATGTCCCTGACTATGTCCGTGCTGCTTACGATTGGTCATCGGCACTTGTTGCCCTGGAAAAACCTGGTTTCCATTGACAGCATCATTCACCTGATGCTGTACAGACCCATTGTGTCCAGGATTTATGTACGGATTATTGACATGATTGGCACCGACAGGTGCGACTCCCGGATATCCAGAGCCATAACCAGGCACAGCGCCTGGAGCAGTGTATGCTGGAACGCTCCCCGGATTGACAGCATCTTTCAACTGATGACCCAGAGAATTATTGTGACCTGGGTTGTAGTTTGGATCATTTACGTGTCCGGCGCCAGGCTGCCCTACGTATACTCCCTGTCCACCTGGATAAGCAGCGGCAGGGTATCCCGCATAGGCTGGGGCTAATTGAGGAACTCCGGCGTATCCTGGTGCTGCGCCTTGCCCCGGTGAATTGATAGCATCCTTCACTTGATGCCTCAAGGAATTGTTGTGCCCTGGGTTGTAGCGTGGATCGTTTACATGACCAATCCCAGACTGGCCAAGATAACCTGGTTGTTGGCCTCCATATATGCTAGGCGTTGCAGGGTACGTGCCCGCTGGATACTGCTGGTTAGTTACAGGATGATGATCATCGCCGTCGCCATCGTGGGCGAAGGCTCCTATCGGACTTGATGAAATAGCAACTGCTAAAAGCAGGGCTACGTTTAGAGCATTCCGCATAGTAATTTCCTTGTGTTTGAGCAAAAAGTATCTCAGGTGACGCATCATCAGACGGCTCAGCTAGCCGTATGTTCCAACAGCCTGTGTCGGCTTATTCAACTTGACTAGCCGGAACTTAGTCAGATCGCGCGTTTCCTACCATCGCCTCCAGAAAAGTAACGCCGTTGTGCTGAATCCTGTAGCACAACAGCGTCATTCATCGCCACGGGGGAGATTTAGCGGAATCGAAGATTCACTTTCAATAATTGAGGATGCGCTGCAACTTGTTAATCAATCTTGGCATCTTCTGGTTTGCGTAAGGATAGCCATAACGATTGAAATTATTCTGCACGCCACTATCTTTTTGAGCGTGTTGAGCTTGCAGTTGAGCATCCAACATCTCATGTTCACGTTGAGTGATGCGACCCTGCCGCAAAAGCTCATGATATTGCGCTTCTGATTGTTCAAGAACGCGGTGATCCGTGGGATGTTTTTGAAAATAACCTTGATACTGCTGATAATACCCATAATTTGGATTATTGCTTTGCGTCCAGGTGCTCTGCCAAGGCTGCGTATTATGGCCCTGTATCGGCGTGTTTGACATATTACCCATGGAGCCATGATCTTCGTTACCATGTGCCAAGGCAAAATTAGCTTGCGACATTAAGACAACTGCGGCGGAAAGCAAAAAAGAATATTTCATTGGACGTTTTCCTTGTTTGTAGAATTTGTGGCGAGGAATTTGAACGATTGGGTTGACCCCGAAGTTATCTCGGCGTGAACTGGTTAGAGGTAGGGTTGCAAGAAATGTTCAAATGATTATGACAGCAAGTCTGTATCTAATCGCTATAGATCGGCGGGCATTTACATCAGGGCTGGAGCAGTTTGATAATGGCTAAGGTGCGCACGTGATGGGGATTGATATGTCTAGGGCATTTGCTTCGGGATTTGTAGTTCGCAAGGATCGGCCAAAAGATGGACCGAAGTTTCAATACTTTGTGCTGCTGCAAGAAATGCAAAAGCGCTGTATATCAACAAAACAGCTAGCATTGGCACTTGGAGTAACCGACAACGTAGTGAGAGGCACCAAGGGCAATTTTCCGCTTGAGAAGATTGATCGGTGTGTTGAGTTAGTAAATAACTGGACTGGCCCAACAAACGGTCAACCAGGCAAGCGACTCAGTAAGCCAGCGGAGCTTAGGCCGGTGACGCGGGAAATACTTCTAATTTAGGCGCTTTGCGCTCGCTTTTGATGTCGCTCTAGTGAATTGAAAACGAGCCAAAATCCCCCAAAGTCAGACGGGATGAATAATTATCATCTTGCTGCTTAAATCGAATCGCTAAAACGCTTATTGTGTGGGCGTTTTTGGGAGTTGATGAAACATGACAAGCATTAACCCGCTTGATAACCAGTGGGAGAATGTGATCACAATTGCCCAAAATTGCTATAGAATGGGCTGATGAGCAAATATCAGTCCCAGCGCTCAAAAGGGATCAAATTCCTCTTTAAATTCGACGAAGTGGCGCCGGATCTTTTGCATATCTACGCTCGCCATCTGACGACACCACGAGATGCTATTGCTGCATACTTTGAGGGAAAGACGGAATGGAATGAGCAATTTCAACGCTATGAGACTTGCTCAGAAAGCCATTGCCTATACTGGTTTTGGCTCGAAAAAGATAAGACTGTGATGGTAGTTTCGTGTTTCAACGTTTGAGAAAAGAGCCATGGCAAAAGAAGACTACGAAATCGAAGACCTAGGAACTGTCGAACTAGACGCAGAGACTGACGCGAAAGTAAATCGTATGATCGCGGAAGCGGATAAAGAGATCGAAGAAATTCGCGTCTCTTTTCGTTGGGGCAGAGAACAACTCGCCATTGTAAGGCAGGCTGCTGAGCAAATGGGCGTGCCATACCAGACGTTCATCAAGATGTGCGTCTATCAACGGGCTCTTGACGTGCTTAAGGACGTTCAGGCGGCAAAGCCAAAAGATGCCGCTTGAGAGGTGGTTCTGAGGCGATTTGAAAGATCTTGGTCGTCGCCTAAGTATGGAGGCGAGGCACTATATATAGTGCTTGGTCAATTCCGTTGCTTGACAGCCCTGGTTGATTTCTACGATCTACCGGTAGCGTATGGTGGGTGAAATCAAGTACAAAAATCTCGCGCCCTTCATCCTGCCCACGCAAGAAAAACAGCTCACAGAGCCACAGAAAGGAGGCGGTTGTCAGCTGAAACATAATATGTATTATCTGGCCTGTCCGAAAAAGCCATAACCCTGCCAGAACTTAAGCGTTGAATAAAGATACTCAGGATTTCCCCAGAGTCTCTAATTACACTTCCCAGAAGAGGGAACGCGCTTACCATGGCACTTGAACAGGGCGACAATACAGAGGCCAGATCGTTTCTACCAAGCGGACTAACAGACCGCGCCGGTCTGTGCCGATCGGCTCAAGATTTATTCCAACCGATCGATCGCGCCATCGCCAACCGTCAGGACTTGCCCTGGGCGCTCGATTTTGGGACAGGGGCTGACCTCTACCGGCTGCCCGCTTATACTGGTGAGAGACTTTCCGCGAGCGCTCTCATGACCGACGACGTAGAACAAAAACTAGAGGCACCGAAGATTCAGTCGCCGTCTGACGCAACGGCCGAGGCTGGCGTTATCTCCGGACAGGGCAATCAAAATCAGCACGAGAAAGCTTTCAAGCTAGCCCATGCAGCAGACAGAACGCCATCTGGCATCATGCCAGCTCTTCATGAGAGCTTTGGTATTGAAGGTGTTCTTACTGCGGCAGATCGAGGCAGCAAGCCAATTAAAACACAGACAGCCCCTGATGCGGTAGTCGCCTGGGACCCAAGAAAAGACGCTCAAACAAAACTAGATCAAGTGCTGTATCCGCACCGTGACAATAGAGACGCTTTTGTGGATAAAGATGCTGCTCGCTATGTGAGTCAAAATCTTTCCAGGTTGGCAGCTTATTCGGAACGTCACGACGGAATCGGCCCGAAATTAATTGCAGCAATTCTCAAAAATGAGCAGACTTATTACCGCACTGACAAAGATGCTTTGCCGGATGCCATTGTCCGTAGAACAGGCGATTTACCAAAGGATTTAACCATCGGCCCGGCCCAAATGAGCATCAGCAACATAAGACAGCTTGCTAAAGAGTATCCTGATGTTCTCGGCTCCGTGGCTGATTCAACACATCTTGCAACCGACAAAACTTACGCCACAATGCTAGTCGGAGCCTACCTGGACAATAAAATCCAAGTGTTTGAAAACTGGACAAAACACCCGCCGGATCTTTCAAAATTGAGTAAAGACGAGCGATATCAATACGATCATGCTCTGCCGCTATGGAAAGCAGGCATGGAAACAAAGGCTTTAATCATGTCCTACAATCCCGCTGCGGGGCTCGATCACATGAACAATGTACTGAAGTATTTAAGGGATTAAGACTCACCAGATCGCCACCATCCTTTTCTTATGGACCAACGCAGACCAGCTCCAGCAGCCAATGTCAGCAATCCAGATGGGATGCCAAATTCCAATAAAACGATCAGTGCATCAGTCGCCGCTTTTTCTGGCCGATATGATTGCTGGTGAATATCGGTTTCATCGGCATAGACAATCCAAGCCCAAATGCCGCCGACCAGGGCGAAGCCAACGAGAAAAGAAATAAGAATCCAGCGGCGCATGAGGACCAGTATAGAATGTTTCCGGCTAGTCAAGCGTTGTCAGCTAGATCCCCGACTCATATACTCTTTGCATGAGTGATACCGCCCGCGATTATCAGACAACAAATCAAACAACTACCGAAGGGCTGGAAGATTTGTTTGTCGAAGTATCTGAAGTGCAGTTGCATGCAGTTGCACAGGCGCCAAACGCAGTTGAAACGCTGTTGGATGCAACTCCGCGCAGTTGCACTGTGAAAGAGGCAAGTGAACTGCTCAGTGTTCCTACTTCAACTATTTATCGTCGGATAAAGGCTGGAAAATACCCTGTAGTCGGAAGTGACGAAACAGGAGCACAGATAATTAAAGTGCAACTGCGTGCAACTGCAAATGCAGCTGAAGGGCAGTTGCACGCAGTTGCGTCGCAGTCGAACGCAGTTGAAGCGCAGTTGCATGCAGTTGCAGCGCAGTCAGAGTATTTTGAGAGATCGAATTATTCAGTTGCAGCACTTATTGAAATGTCCCAAAAACTTGAGGCTGCTAACTATCGAATTGGCTGGCTGGAATCTCAGGTACGCGAGCGCGAACAAGATGTGAAAGAACTCAAGCTTCTTACCGATAGCCAGCATAAACCCAGTCGCTGGACCCGTTTTAGGAAATGGTTTCTTGGACAATGACTATGAACCACCTGATAAAAGCCAATGAGGCTCGCGAAGAAAAAGCCAGAGAAAGAATCCGCGAAGCGGTAAGACTTTTATCTGCCCAGGGCCGAGTGACTGTACTACAGATTCAACGCTTAACTGGTTGTAGCTTCAATACACTTTATCGACATTCTGATCTATATGCACACGTCAGATTTCCATGCATTGGCCGTCCGCGAAAAGTGAATCCGTAAATTCCGATCTTCTTTTTCTGGACAGTAGTCTTTCAGATCAAATCCGTTTATAGTTAGCAGCAGTATTGTGCCACCATGGACGATACTACCTGTTGGATATATTGGGGATATAAGAAGCACTAACACAAAAGCCAGCCCAAGGGGCTGACCTAGATGCGAAAGACAAGGCCGGAGAGCCCCACACTTTCAATATTCAACTGTTCTTTTTCGGGTTTTACTTTTGCCGAGTTTTCGCCCGCGATGCATAGAAGAATAAACGGTGCTCCCCTGTCGTGTCAACACGCGTCTCATTGGCAGGAGAGCCGGATACGACGCACCTATGCACGGTCCGGGCTACTCAAGAAGAGTTGCCCAGGGCGAAAGTTAATGCAGAAGAAGTAATACCGCCACCGGTGGCGGCTAGATTTTTGCTGCTATATCCAAATCGCATACAGGGCATATTGCGCCCGCCGGGCTGTAAGACCTGGACGACGGTAAGCAAGCACTGGCCTGTCACAGACGAGACGATCCTGAGCGCTATAGGCGGGACTGAAAAAAATCTCTGGGGGCTCCGTTGGGGGGAGCAAACTAAATTTGCGGTCCTGGACATCGACCAGGGCAGCGAATACCACCAGGTGGCCGAGCTGCAAAAACTGCAGGCGGAATTAGCTGCAGTTGGCCTACAAGCAAAGCCTTATCAATCCAGCGATTCAGGCGGCTGGCATGTGTACTCATTCCTCGATGATTGGACCGATAGCAACGAAGTAAGAGAGACTTTGAAAAAGTTCCTGTATGGGCAGGGCTACAAGATTCGCAACGGCACGCTAGAAGTCTTCCCTAGTGGTATGGGACTAAGATTGCCTTTACAGCGGGGGTTTGCCTGGTTAGACCCTAGCGGCAACATAGTCCAGAGACGAGAAGAATTAACAAAAGACGAGGCGCTAGCCTCATTCCTTCATGACCTGGAAGAAAACAAAGGAAATTGGAGAGAAGCAAAGAGCCGCATAGAGAGCCAGATAGAGGCAAGTCGAGTCAGCCAGGGCGTGAGCCCCCAGGCGCATGCAAAAGCCATTGATACTGAGGGTTTTGACGGGCTCTTTAATTACCGGCTAATTCCCGAGAAGTATCAAGACGGGCGCCAATACTGGCAAACTGGCTTGACGGCGAACGGACAGCGCCATGATGCGATCCTGGCAGTTGAGCACTATTTGTGGCATGGCGATAATTTCGCCGGCGCCGGTAGCGTGCCGGCACTGCCAGGAGAGTGGAACGACGAGGGACGCTACCGGCTGATTCTGGCGTGGTTGCAAAAGAAGCATAACGGGTTTTGTAATCACATAAACCGGGGCAACTGGCGCAAAGTAGAGGCGCAGATCAGGCGGGCTGTGAAGTGGCGGCGCCCGTCGGAAGCATTCCAGGTCCGAATACCCTACATGCTCACAGAGCGTTCAATAGAGAGGCTGATAGCGCTCTCTCGTTCGACAGGCCGCACATGGTCCCCTGATGATCTGAAGAAGGGTAATGAAGGTCGCGAGGAAAAAACTCGAGCTAAGATTTCCGCCGCATTAGAGCGACTTCTGCAAAATGGCTCCCGAATTGGCCGCAATGAGCTAGCTCGCGAGTCCAAATGTTCGCCGAACTCAGTGAGCAAACACGTCGATTTATGGCTCCTCTTTTCTTCTGGATCAGGCGATCAGAACCCTTTTTTAGATCTTATAGGGGCGGGGGGTAGTGCCCCTGGTTCGGATGGTTCTAGTCCTGGTTTAGAAAAAGAATTTTTAGATCCGCCTTGTTCGGGAGACTCACGGCAAACTGACCTATCTGGCCAACCAGCTCAGATTCCAGATCCAGCCTTTGATGTTTGCGATGACTATTGCTCTTTGGAGCTAGCGCCTATTGTCATATCGCCCCCCTTACTTCTGCCCGGCTCAAAGCCTATCAGCGAACCCCCAGCATCAAGCCCAAGCCCTTCGGGTTGCTTCGCAAGCCTTGACGCCGGGTCCCAGGTTCGCCGGTATTCGGGCAGAGGGTCAGGCGCTGCGGGGGGCTTAGAACCAGGCAGAAGCGGCTTGGAACACCCTGGCGAGATTGTCTGTTATACTTTTGGCATCGCAGGTGGTATCAAAGAGCGAGAGGGCGCAGCTTCTAGAGTGGTTGTCCTGGCTTCCTTTGGGGCGAAAAGCAAAAAGAAAAAGACAGCTTCTAACACTACCAATTATAGATTCTTGACAACAGTCAATCTAGGCTATCCATCTGGATTGGTAGATGAATTTTCGCTGATCGAGAAACCATCATCAGGAGCGGCCATCGTTGATGTAAGGGGTTTTTCTTCGCTGGGTAGGTGTTTCGAGGTTTCCTTACATCAACCTACCGCCAGTGCTCCCGAGATTACATCAGCTTGTCTACAGGGCTGGGTAAGGGTTTTAAGGTTTTCGATTGTCACTCAAGCGCCGAAAAGTGGACCTTGTAGCACGTGTAGACAGTTGCTAAACAAGCATTTGGGGGTTTTGGTATACAGCGATGTAAGAGGACCACCAAATTGTAGACAGGCGCAGCAAGCCAATCTAGGCAATTAGCATCATTTGTCGCTAGGAGCGACCAAGGAAGTAGAGCACGCTAAAAGTGCCAACTGATGGTCTGTATGCAGATTTGTGCTCTAGTGTACCGCTAATGTGCCTGTCGATAGTCCAAAATAATCCGTAGCTGTAGACGCCCGCAGGTAGTACCATGGAAGGTACGATCTCCCATTTGCATCATGGGAGCCGTAAGGCAAGATGAAAGCGTAGGCACGCATCCGTGGGATGCGCACACGCGGACTGTCTACAGGCAGGCACAAATTAGGCAAGACAGAAAAATACAGGCACAATAGCATAAAATTAATGCATATGGCACTAGAGGAACAGGCACATGGTGGAGCCCAAAAAACGAGAATTTAAACCAAAGGTAGAGACAAGGCTAAGGCGCGAAGAATTCAGACGCCTGGATGACCTGGCGACCTTGGCGAAGAAATCGAAGTCAGAAGTAGTGAGAGAGGCAGTGCTCTGGTATCTCGCCAATCAGGAGCAGATCAAAAACGAGCCAAGAGAGACAGCCATAGCGGCGGAAATTGAGGGGATGACAAATCGGATATGCGCGATGCTAGCCAGACAGGGGCGGCAGATAGCGACAGTGTTTGAATTGACGCACGCAAGCATGAGCCAGACCCCAGAAGGCGAGGCGGCATTTGAGGCGGCGGTGGCGACAGCGAACCAGAAGCAAAACCGCTCAGTAACCAAGGATGAGCGAGAAGTAGTGGACGCGATGAAAAAGAAAGTAAAAGGCAAGTGAGGCTGGCTGCGTGATTGTTGTAAGGCACAAATACATAGCAGGGCGAGGAAGAGGCAGCGGCGCCAAAGTGGTGGCTATCGGCAAAGCATTGGCGCACGTCAAATACATCCAGCATCGCCCAGGACCAGACCGAGAGCAAGGCGGGCGGGAGTTTTTCAACGAACGGGAGGGCCGGCTTGACGTAAAGAACATGCGCGAAGCGATCAAAGAACTGGGCGACAGCCGAGTAGTGGTGCACAAGTTGACGCTTGCACCAGAGATAAACCCGGAGGACAAAAAAGCCTTTACGCGGGAAGTGATGGAGAACCTAGGCCGGGACAAGGGTTTGGATTTGAAGTGGTTTGCAGTGGAGCACAACAACACAGATCACCATCACATTCATGTTGTCGTACTAGGCAGGGACCGGAATGACAGCGAAGTAAGGATTGACCTGAAGGACATAGACAAGGTCAAAGAGTATGGTGATCGGTATCTGGAAAGGTGGCACCCGCGCGAGTTAGAGCACTCCAGGCGAGAGCGTGAAGACAGAGAAAAGGTGCGACGGGCAGAGCGGACGAGAGAGCGTGAAACGGCTAAGCAAGAGCGGGTAAGGGACGGTTTAGAACTTCCCTGGATACACAAAAAGATAATCCGGGAGCAGCTAGAGCCGTATAAAGAATGGAAGGAAAAGCAAGAGCGGGCAGGCTATGAGCCGGAAAAGAAGCGCGAGGAACAAGAGCGGCCATACCACCAGGACACGATAGACGCAAGTGGACGCGAATGGTCGAAAGCCAATAACCTCAAGGAATTACGAGACTTAAATGACTACCTCTGGGACAACTATGAGGAACGTATACCGAAAGACCAGTACAAGAAACTGGCAGGCTGGATCAGGGATAAGGAGCGGGAAGGCGACAGAGAGCCCACGCAACAGAAGAAAGACGAACCGACCAAGACCGACAAAGACAGGGATAGTTTTGACTTTCAGGGTGAGAAGTACGGCAAGGGCGACAACTACGAGAAGCTGACAGGACTGGCTCAGAAGCTTAGAGACAGCGAAGAGCGCTTACCATTTGAGGACTATCAGAAATTACGCGGTTGGATGGAAGACCGAGATAGAGAGCGGTGGAGCGGCGCACTTGAAAAGACGATAGAGGCAACGCACAAGAAATTTGAGCGCAGCAAAACCATGGAGGATCTAAAGGCTCAAGAGGGCGGACGGGTGATTGATCCGATGCAAGAGCATCTAATGAGAAATCCGATAATCGGGCTATTCATGACAGAGGCAGCCATAGCGTCAGAGATTGTGCGCTCGATTGTGCTGGATGACAGAAATCGGGACTACTTGAAGGAGAACCGAGACGCCCTAGAGGACTCAAAGCGCGGGTTGGATGAGAAATTGAAGGCTCAAATAAAGATGCCGTGGGAGATTAGCAAATCTCAAGAAGAACGGGACAGAGAGGCACGAGAGAAGATAGAGAAGGCGATAGAGAAGAACAAAGAAGCCAAGGCAAAAGAAATAGAGAAAGAAAAACAAAAGAAGAGAGAGCGCGAAAGAAGCCCGTTTGAACGTGACGAGTGGGGGCGATGGTAAAAAAATGGCAAGCAGTAGCGTAAGTGTAAGAGTGTCTGATGAAGTACTCGAAGAGCTGACCAAAAGGGCAAATACAGAGAACAAAAAGGTATCGGACCTGGTAAGGGAGCTTATTGACGCAGGACTGAAGCCTGGCGGAAACGCTGATAACAGCGCCGTTCTGGCACGAGTCGATAAGCTAGAAGAAACGATCAGGACGCTCTTGGGGGCAGAGGACGCAAGCGTGATGACCCGCATAGACGCTGTAAATGCGGACTTCTGGCAAGCCAATACAGCACTAATTGGCTACTTGATCAAAGCGACAGAGGCAGGGGCGGAAGCCCGCTATTTTGCCCGTTTAGCAGCTATGTACGGACTGGACATAGCGCATTATGTGGCGCAAAAGACGGAGGTAGGAATAACGCCAAAACCACTAGACAAGGACGAAAAGAGCAAGCAAGTCACGTTTTATGAGAACAAGTGCAAAGAGTTTGCGGCTGGATTTTTGAACCGAGAGGGTTAGAGAGAGGAGGCTTGCTACTTCGTCTTGTTCTTTTGAAAACAGCTTGTGCAATAGATTGGCTTTGTACCGGTGGGCTTAAAAGGCACTCTAGTAACCACTCCGCAGTCCTGACAAGGCACATCAGAACATAGCGATGGGTCTTTACCAGTGCGTTGAAGTTTTTGATTTACCCGGCAGTTGGGGCAGCGGGCGGGAGGATTGACTAAGTTTTTGAGGGCAAAAAATTCTTGTTCGCCTGCGCTGAAAACAAACGCCTGGAGGCAATCACGGCACGAGAGTGTCTTATCTTCAAAGGACATAGATCCGGCTCTTGGTACATACAGCAAGCCCCAGTGGCTTTACCGCTGGGGCTGCATTACGAAAATGGACTCCGGGTTTCCTAATGAGTTATATGCCCACTTGGCGTGATTTTAATGCCCACTACCGTGACCACCGTTATTGTGACCATTGCCATGCCCGCCACCGTGACCGCCGTTGTCGTGACCATTGCCATGCCCGCGATTGAAGATGCCACCATTGTTATGGCGATTTCCATGCCCGCGATTGAAGATGCCACCATTGTTATGGCGATTTCCATGCCCGCGATTGAAGATGCCACCGTTGTTATGGGCATTGCCGTGCCCGCGATTATGATGTTTGTCACCTGCAAAAGCTGAAAGGTTACTCGTGTAGATTGAGAGCATCACAAAGGTAAGAACAGCCAGTCGATATGACCTAATCATGATTGTTCTCCAGCCATTTTTTCGCAACTCTGGGCACATTTACGGCATTCATCAGCACATTTTTTCATTTGCTCGTCGTCAGCCATGGCATCGCAACTATCAGCACAAGCATTGCAAATTTCCGCACAGAAAGCACATGATTTCATATGATTTTCTGATTTGCGAGAAAGAAAGTAAACGCTCGTTTGGCAGGCTGTGATGCAATCTTCTAAAAGATTGATGTGTTTAGTATCCGTATGCCTGCCGCCTTTTACCTTGCAATAGGCAAGGGTTTCTTCGCAAACTTTTTGACAATTGCGACAGGTGGAAGCGCAGCTTTCAGCCGTAAGTGTATTGTTCATAATCTCATCCTATAAACCGGTTTTTTATACAGAGCAAGTAAACGCGCGAAAGTTCCCTTCGTAGCTGACTGGATTTAATAGTTTAAAATGCGTGTGAGTTTGTTAATTAGTTTCGGCATTTTTTGATTTGCATATGGATAGCCATAACGGTTGAAATTGTTTTGCACGGACGCGTCTTTCTGAGCATGTTGGGCTCGAAGTTGAGCGTCTAGCATTTGGTGCTCTTGTTGAGTGATGCGCCCTTGTTGCAGAAGCTGATGGTATTGTGCCTCAGATTGCTCAAGGACACGGTGATCCGTTGGATGTTTTTGATAATAGCTTTGGTAGTTTTGATAGTAGCCATAGTTCGGGTTATTCGGCTGGGTCCAGGCGCTTTGCCATGCTTGTGTATTGCCACGCGAGACGGTCGTTCCGTGTTGTTGATTGTTCTGCATTCCCTGTCCTTGCTGCATTCCGCCACCATGATTGTCTCCATCATGGTCTTCGTGTGCAAGAGCTGCATTTCCGCCGGTCATAGCTACTGTTATAGCTAAAGCTGTCAATATATTTTTCATATCCCTCCAGTCGGAACAGATTTTGTGTCCGGCATTTTAACGCTCGACATCTTTTTTACTACTACTCTTAGATCGATAGCTAGCACTTAATGACTATGGCCATGCCCATTGCCGTGCCCTTGTCCTTGTTGACCGTAATTTGAGCCGTACCCTTGTTGGCCGTAATTTGAAACAGGTATTTGCCCTGGCAGATTCTGCTGGTTTCCGTTAACAGTATCGTTCATCTGATGCTGTATTGAGCCATCATGACCAGGGTTTATATATGGACTGTTGACATGATTGGAAACGGCAGGTGCTCCCTGATATCCGTAGCCATAGCCAGGAGCTACTCCGGGTACACCGTATGCGGGAACAATACCAGCTGGATTAATTGCGTCTTGCAATTTATGTCCAAGCGAATTGTTATGTCCAGGATTATAGTTGGGATCATTTATGTGACCAGCTCCCGACATGCCATATGCGTTCACCGGCCCTCCATTTACGTAGCCGGAACCAGCATAACCATTACCATTGTTGTAGCCTGCGTTGGGTAAATATCCTGTTCCTGAGTACACCGGGTATCGATTGTCAACCGCAGCATGTTGAGCATTGCGTTGTCCGTCGAGCATCTGATGTTGTTGAGTCGAGATCATTCCGCTATTTGCAGCATCGTGCACCTGATGCTTTTGATCTTTGAGCTGATGGTGAAGGCTTTGTGCGTAAACTGGAGCGGTAATTCCCGCTACCACGCTTAATAGGCCTAATAAGAGCTTTTTATACATATGCCTTCTCCGTCGGTGTGATGATAACTGGTAAGACTGCCCGGCTCGATTTATGTTTCCGAACAATTTTAAGTCTCAGGTCAATCGAGCTACGTGGTTTTGCCCTTGACTACACAGATCACTTGTCATAATCTTTGGGATTAGACGTTTCCAGCCTGGCGCTGAATTACTACTATTTTGCCTTTATGCACAGAGGTCCGCGAAATGAGCAATCACAATCAAGAGTCATTCAGGCTTGCTGAAATGCTGGATCATGGGCAAGGGCAACAAGTCGGCAATATTCTCCGGAACGAAAGCTATAACATGTCTTCCCGTGATTTTGCGCGTATCGTGCAAGAAACACAACGATTCGAGCGGCAAGGTGTCGGCGACGATTTAGTTATTACAAATAACGGTGATGTGGTCATCCAGGGCCGTTATGCGGCAATGTCGGTCGCGAATCTTTACCGTAATCAAGGCCCGCAAAATTATTACGA
>Ga0209816_1001460_pt1 | contig 17692 bp, 32 predicted proteins | sample CoawatmetaG01DNA_FD_187509 | JGI IMG/M metagenome (GOLD analysis project Ga0209816, IMG submission 187509) | Marine microbial communities from the West Antarctic Peninsula - Coastal water metaG017-DNA (SPAdes) (version 2) | ecosystem: Environmental > Aquatic > Marine > Coastal ... | reverse complement strand
AAGTTTCTAGTGCTGCTATGAGCTTCTTCTTACCTTCCTGTGTCCTCTTTTGTTCTGTTTCCATAATATATAATAGAAATTACTCGTATTCGTTTGGCAGCATTAGTCTTATGCCTAATTCAGTCATTGACCATATTCTTATTTGGTCTGCATATATCTCAAAGGCTTTGCTATCCATTCTCGCAGTAGACTTGACTACTTGTATTCCTACATTCCTATCGTTTATCTCTATACTATTCCATTCACTTGAGAACTTAACCTTTAGCAAATCGTGTATCTCGTCTGGGAAGTAACCTAGTTCGTTTGATAAGACTTGGACAATACAACTCCAATAATAGTTATTCTGCATATTGCTTCTTGTGTTTCTTTGTTTCTTTACATCTACTAAGTAGTCATTCCCTAATTCCTTTAAATAGCTTATCAGAGTTTGCTTATCTTTATCACACTTTATCACGAACTTCATTAGTCAAAGGATTCATTGATTCCTCTTTCGCCTACTAGCTTTTCTTTAGCTCCTGCCCATAAGTTATCTCTGTTCTTGCTTAGACTAGGCTCTGTTCTTTGAAGTGTAGGTATTCCTTCCGTTGGTACACTATCCATATAAAGACCACATTCACACTCTGCTTCCTTTGCTTCCCAATTTCCATCTCTAAAAACTATTGTAACCTTAGATAGTTCTCTAGTCTTTCCACATTCGCAAGTGTATAGTGTCATAATATTTTTAATTGTTTTTCCTGCTTATTTATTCTTTCTTCTGCAATCTTAAAATAATTCTCATCTTGCTCTATTCCTATAAACTTCCTTTTTAAATTCTTTGCAGCTACTCCTGTACTACCTGAACCCATTGTAAAATCTAATACTGTTTCGTTTTCGTTAGTGTATGTTTTAATCAAGTACTCCATCAGAGGTACTGGTTTTTGAGTAGAGTGTACTGTTTTAGAATTATGAACGCCTGAAATGTTTATATAGTTTTTGGGATAGCTTAATTTATAGTTGTAATCATTCGCCATTCCGTTTTTAGCAGTAGAGAAAACACCGTTCTTTCTCTCAACGCCTTTTGTATATTTTTCAGTTTTAAATATTTTTCTTTGTGATTTTTTTGGCTTATCTTCCATTATAGGATTGTATACTGGTGTCTTTTTTGAAAAAACAATTATATTCTCAATACATCTTAGGGGTTGTTTTTTCGCCAACATTGGATTGGATATTTTATTTTTATTCCATACCCAATCATATTTATAATTTTTAATATTACTCATTCGTAAAGCACTACTAAAAGGCTCAGAACCAAATAACACTATCGCACCATTAGGCTTTATAATTCTATTCAATTCTAACCACATTAATTCAAAATCTATTACACTATCCCACTTGCAAGCAGTAGTTCCATAAGGTGGGTCTGTAATTATAGCATCAATAGAGTTATCTGGTATAGACTTCATTACTTCTAAGCAATCTCCAAGTCGTAAGTCTATCATTTATTTAGTTTATCAAGTTCAAACTCTAAGTGGTTAATTGCTTTCTGTATGCACTCAATCGGACTATCGTGCTTGCGATTTGCTCTCAATAAATAAGTAACAGCCGTTCCGACATTATAGGATAAATCAAAGTCTTCTATAACTTTACGAGCTTCTATCTTATACCGACTTCCTATATAGTAGCTTGGTATTCTATTTTTTTTCATTTATTCTATCGTGTGCTAGTCCTCCTGTTCGTGTTTCTACTTTATCCATATTCCAAAGAAACTTTTCTGTTGTTCTGTTCTTAATTCTTGTTTCTATTATGCTCATAATAATAACTATAAAAAAGAAAATTGCTGTTAAGATGCCTAGTATTGTAAATATTATCATTGTGTTAAAAGTTTTAAAAGTTGATTACTTGTATAGATTCTTTCACTTCCTGAATAATTATCAAAGATGCAAGTAAAATTGTCGTCTTCCCAAGTCCATAAAGAATTGACATTATTCTTGATGTGTCCTTTTAATACCCACTTGATTGTCTTGTATGTTCTTTCCATTATTTTAAAATTAAAGTTATATGCAGTCCTTCTTGTTCATCTCCTGCATCTGATATTATTATCTTCATATTCTTATTGTATTGGGGAGGTAACCACACCCCCCCTTTACTACACAGGTCTGAAAAATTAAAAGCTCTTAGGTCTTACCCTTTATTGATTAATTGTTTCCTATGTATTCTTTATATATTTTTTTTATTCCATCAAAACAAGCAGCTATACAAGAACCACAGTTAGTTCCTGTTGAGTAGTTCGTGTTATGTAATGTGTTGTATATCTCTATCATTTTCTTCTTTGCCGTTTGGTCTTTAGCTCTACCTGTTTTCAAGTCTTCCCAAAGTAATACAATCTCAGCTATTATTTCTTCAGGTATATCTGTTCTTACTTCTACCTCTGTTGTTTTACTCCAATACTTCTGTGGACATTCCTGACTACTGATTCTTGCTTTTACTTTCATAAAACATAAGCACCTCTTACATTGACCAGAAGGCTTGAAGTAATAGACACAAGACTTACAGATACTTATTCTATCTTCATATATTTCTTTAGGTACAAAAAATTTATTCACTTAGTATATATTTTAATTCTGTTCTTACTTTGTCTATCGTTGTGAACAGGCTGTTTCTACTTATTCCTGTCTTACTAGCTAGACTGTCAAGCGTGTTTCCTTCATAGTAATAAAGTTCAAAGACTTTCTTATCATACCAAGTAAAGCCGTCTAAGACGCTATCTATCTTTTCTAGGCTAGTCCATACATATTCATCTGATAATTCGTTAGGCAGGTTGTAAAGGTGCTTAGAAGGTATTGTTTCTCCTGATTCCATTTCATCATAAGTAACTGCACTTGTTAAACTGTCTATGTGTGTATAATACTTCTTGTACTTATAAAAGTAATTACTTCGTGGACTTGTTAATGCTCGTCTTAAAGCTACTGCTCCATATCTTGTTACACCATCTATTCCATCTTTATCGTAAATCGTCTTCAAAGTAGTTGGATTCATCTGAAGTAGATAGAGCATAAGTTCCTGAACTGATTCATTAACTTCATTCTCGTCAGAGGTAAGTCCGTAAGCCATAGTCCTGAACTTGTCTGATAACTTAGATATTTCTTCGTATATATCAGTCATTAAAATAGTTTATCTTGTTCTATTTTACTCTCATTAATAATTCCTAAAGCTGAGTTTAAAATATGCAAACCTGTTCTAGGTTCTACGCTATTTCTTAAAGTTAATCCTGCTTTATATCTTGGAATTGGTATTCCTAAATATTCTGAAAGCTCTTCATTGCTGCTTCTTGTAACATCTATATTTTTTACCTCTAAATGCTTTACAGTAAAATTACTCCAAAAAGGGTGTCTACCTATAATAAAACTAGGCTTTACTAAATAATCATAATAAGGAATAACATTTTCAATAACATACTTACCCTTAAACCAAGACTTTAGTAAAATAATTTGTTGATATAATGTAACATCTGTATACTGCTTAATGTTTTGGCTATAACATAACTTACTATGAGTAGGACAAGGAGGACTGCTCCAAATAAAATCAAACTCTTTATAATGTTCTAAAAGATAGTAGTGTGCATCAGTTATAATAACTTTATCGTTTGGAAATTTACTCTTGTATATTCCTGCAATTTCAGAATTTATCTCAACAGCTGTAATGTCGTGTTCATCTCCCCATAGGTGTCTATTGCCCCCTATTCCAGCGTATAAATTTAATATTTTCATTCTTTAATTGGTTCTATCTTGTCAATCTTATTTACTGTGTCCTGTGTTAGTTCGTCAAGAACTACTCTGTAAGCCCTTACTACTGCTGCATTACTTCTTGTTTCTACTCCTGCAAAGAATCCGTTTGTTGCTACTGCTAAGTTAATTGGTATTATTAACAACCAATCCCAAAAGTTATTCTCCCTCTGTCCTTCTCCATAATGATTTGAATACTCCAAAATAATTTCAACTACTTCTAAATAATTATTGTATCTACTTTTTGTGCTGACTTCTTTTGCGAACTCTTTACACATTGTTATGTAAGTATCAATGATTACTCGGTGTTCATTATTTGCATAGATTGGTTCTGTCATACGCCAAAGATACTTAAATAGTTATGCAATTCCTTTTTCTTCTTTTAAGTTTTCAACAAGCTGTTTGTAATAACTTATTTGTTCATCATATTCTACTCTTGAAACTTTGTGAATTGTCCGAGCTAAGAATTCTAATTCTTCAGCCGTTCCATCTCCATACTTAGCATCTAAATTTATTCCGAACTTAAATTGTTCGCCTTGTGAAAACATATTACACTTAATACATTGAACCTGACAATTATCCTCGTGGAATCTTGTTGCTGTATGTTTCCTACTTTGAAAGTGTCCGTTCTGCATTCCGTCTTTATATCCTCTGACTATACCACAAGTAAAGCATTGAACCATACCATACTCATTAGCTTCTCTAAGTCTTATGTAAAGGCTAAACCATTTGTCAAGTTCCTTTTTTAATTTACTAATTGTTTTCATATCCTAAGTCTTTACGCCATTTGTCTTGCAATATGCCTTTCCTTAAGTTATACTTTTCCCCTCTGTATTTAGGTTCTTCTTCCTGAAGCTTTGCCCTTGCTCGTTTTATGCTTGGTGCTGATGTTAATTTATTAGCTGAATATAATTCAAGAAACTTAATGTAAGGAACATCAATATCTCCAAGACCTAAAGCACTCATTTCTTCAGCCCAAATATTACAACATAATCTATTGTCATCATCTCTTAGTGTTGGATATTTTACTATCCATTTTATGACTTTGTCTTTTGTTTTCATTTCTTTTCTTCTTTAGGCTTTCTAATTGATACCCAATTGTTAGGTCGGTATGTACTTGGCTGTTGGAATCCAAACATCATTTTAAAACTTCCTGTTTTTACAGGGTCGTACATTTCTTCTTTCTTCATCTTAATAATTTTATAGGTTCTTGATAATATCTTACTTGCTTAGGGTCGTTCCCTAATGTTCTTACTTGATAGGTTGCGTCATCAATTACTTTCTTGTGAGCATACACCCACTTATAAAAGGTTCTGATATTTAAGAATGGTTCGTCTTTTCCAAACCTTACTCCAATATGAAATGCATCTAGTATTTGATTCCAAGACATATTACCGAAACGCTTTTCCTGTATTAAGTCTGATGCAAATATCTTACTTAGACTTGCTACAGTTTGAGCGTCTGACCTATGACCTATTTCAACAGCTGTCTTAGAAATTAAATCGCAAACCTTTTCAGTTAGTTCTTTTAAGTTTTCTTTTTTTAGTGGTATCATAATAATTTTTTAGCTTCTTGCCAGACATTTATTTGAGCGTCCAACTTACTCATAGTTTTAGGTTTATTCTTTTCTCTGCTTTCCCAAGTTCTTATACAAGCCTTCCAATCCTTCATTTTATTTTTACCTATTAACCAATCTTTACTTTCGTAGAAGTCTATAAATGATTCTGCTTCTATATTATTTTTGCGTAAGATACAATAATTTTTAACTTCATCTAAAGTAGGTTTTTTAAAGAGAGCCTTTTTATTACTATCTGTAAGATTAGTATTATTTATATTTATATTAGTATTATCTGAAAGCTTTTCTTTACTAGGTATATTAACTAAAGTTATTACCCTACACTCTATTTGTTTACTATGTAGCTTATATTTGTTTACTCGCCTAATATGATTGTTATCTTCTAAATTCTTTAACCACTTTTGAATTGATACCTTACTAACTTCATACAGTCTGCAAAAGTATTCAGTAGAAGCTGTGCATTTACCATTCATATTGCATAAAGCAGTTATCTCAGCATAAAGCAATTTAGCGTTTGGTATTAATGCTTTACTGTATCTGACTTCAGCAGGGATTATTGCGTAGTAGTTAGGCTTTTCTTTCATTTATATAACTTTGTATTCATAATGGTAATCTTTTAGTGCAAACTTAATAATCTCAAGAACATTATAGAAGTCTTTATAATTTAATTTTAAATTAACATAAAAGTTACCTGACCTTAAAGCTAGTTCTGTATTGTAATTTTCAGATGAAACAATATTATGATTACTTAAATACTTTTTAAATGAAGCTAGACTTTTAAATACTTTATTTTGTTTTTTATTATTACAGTATGCTATGTAAACTTCTATATATGTTTTTCTATACTTTTCATAAGTTCTATAATTTGATTTGTGCATTTTTTCATAGTGATAAATTAAGCTTCTATCTCTATTTAACTCCTTTGCAATAACTGTTTGATGTACGTTATCTTCTAGTCTAGCAATCATACTTATAACAGCTCTAGGTACTTGGTATTTTTGCTCCCTAGATTTATTAGAAAGTGAGCCTTTAGGCAACCCTACTAATTTTGTAGTAAGGTTGCATAAGTTTTTAAAGTTATCTTCTTGTGTCATCTTAGAATGGTAAATCATCAGATTGAACAGGAGCAACTACTTCAATACCCATAATTGCAAAGTGGTAACCATCTATATTATGAAAATATCTTCCGTTGTATTCTCTTGAATAAACATTACATAAGATTTTAACTTCCATACCTACTTCTAGTTTATCTAAAGACTTTAACTTTTCATCACCAAAAGCACTTACTGCTACTTCGTTATTAAATTCTCCTCCTGTGTCAATTACTACTGTTTGCTTTTTCCAAACCTTTTCAGACTTACTGATTCCTGATTCTACTGCTAACTTTAATTTTACTGTTCCTGTTACTTCCATTTTTATTTTGCCTGTTTTTGCAGGTCTTTATTAATTAAATTATTATCCTTGAATCATTATCCCTAATGTTTCGGATTGTTTTTTACTCATTTTATAATTGTTCATTTTTCTTAAAACTGCTTCACCTTTTCCTGTATTGATTGCTTCTAACATTGCATTGTAAATATCAGTAGTCATTTGAGGTTTTGAAGCAGGTTCGTTTACTCTATTACTATCAGCGTCTTTTGTGTCATCTAATAAGAATAAGTTACCAAGTGCGTATTTCTTTGCATAACTGCTAGAGCTTCCAAACGATTGAGCTATGTCCATTCCTTTTCTTTCAGGATTTATACCTGCTTGAGCTTCTACAAATATAGTTTTTTCTCCATCCGAAATAGAAACTTTAGAATTTAAAACTAAGTAACCTGCAATCTCTTGTGTTGTTTCTGTTATTGTTAAGTAACAACCATACTTCTTTAAAAGTGGTTTAACAGCTTCTAAGATGTCTTCTGCACTTCTGTACTTATACTTACCAAAACTATTGAATTGGTTCTTAGGTGCTTTTAATTCGCTTTGTATAGCTATTAAATAGTCCTGCTTGTTTTCTGCTTTCATTATTTTAAATTTATTATTATTGGTGAGTTATTATTTTCTTTATAGTATTCTAAATATTCAGGTTTTAATTCTTTATTCCAAGAGTCCTGAAGCTGCCATCCGTAAGTCTTAAGCATTTCTTCAAACTTTCTATGTATTTGTAGTTCAGTTCCTATTATAATTACTGAACGATTATTATTACTCAAATCATTATTAAAATGACCTGACATTCTATCATAAGTATTAATCCCTGTTGCTAAGTATTGAGGTTTTAAATACCATTCTTCAGCAAGGACTTTCTTATTGTCTAATTGATAGCCCATAAACTTAGAATAGCAAGGCTCGTTGTAATCTATATAAGTAGTGTCTTCTAAGTATTCTGCATCTTGTATAGTCATATTAAAATATTAAAGAATCAATGAAACTAAATGTACCGCACATTAATAATATAAGGATTGAAAAAGCAGCCATAGTAAAAACTGTAAAAGCTATGTTCTCAATTTTTTTATTTCTTATTGCTTTTAAATTTTCCCACTTGTAATTTCCTAAAGAATTCTTAGTAAAGAATTGCTCCTTTTCGCTTTCGTTCATATACTGAACTACTTTGCTTTTTAAATTTGTAATCTTAAAGTTTTTCATTTTAATTGTATTGATTAATATGAAGCAAAGATATAAAAATATAATGTTATAAACACAATGATAAACAAAGTTATTAACAATTAAGGTGTTTACATCTAGGACGAACTTTATAGCTTGTCTAGTATATTTGTATTAAAAAGAAAAGAAAGTGCCTAAAACGGCTATAGGGCATACCTATAAAGGCATTAAAAGATTGATTGGTAGAGTTCCGTTATTTAATACTACTGCACAACCGATTGCTTGCTTCTTAAAGTTCTTAGCGTAAGCTGCAGCGTAAGTCGTAGAGTCTACACCACAACCAACTTGCATACCAAAGACTTTAAATCGTTTACCTACGAACCATTGAGTATAAGCTAAAGTATGAGTATGACCACAAACAGATGACATCAAGTTATTTTTTGCTTTAGCAGCACTTTGACCTCCTTCTCCGTGTTCAAAAAGTACATCATCATATACAACAGACTCGCACCAATTCCAATTAGGAGTTCCTAAGACTTCATTGTAAGACCTTATCCAAGCCGCAGGAATACCTCCTGACATAGCTTTACGGCTTGCCATTCTATCGTGGTTACCTATCATAACATCTGCATAAGGGAAAGCTTCATACCACTTAGCTATCTTCTTAATAGCAGTTTCAAGTTCTAGTCCTGAAGACATACCATCAGGGTCAGGTTCGTGATAGCTAAATCCGTGTGCGTCAATAATATCTCCAATGAAGATAACTTGATTACAATTATGAACTTTGTATTGTTCTTTGCACCACTCAAGGTAGCCGTCTAAACAGAAAGGTTCGTGCAGGTCGCCAATGACTAGAATATTTCTAACCTCTGACTTTCTCATTTCCTGAATAACGGCTATCTCGTTAGGCTTTAATCTATAACGATTATTTGGACTTCCCAAAATCTGCAAATGATTGTCCTCCTAACATAGCAAGTAATGACCACCAAATTTTAGATACTGCTTCTTCATCTGCACCCAGAAATGTTGCAATAAATGGAATTACAATAGAACTGATACCTAACCACACCTTTTTAGATGTAAGTAGTTTTGTGATAATGTACTTTTTCATAATTATTTGTTTTTGATTATTAAATTAATATTTTCAACTCCCAAATGTATTACTTCTTTGATTAATAAGTCCATAGCTAATGTAGAGTTACTAACAAAGTCTTGTTGGCTTCCTAGTCCTACTAGAATACAACCACTCGTATCTTTAGCTGTATTACCTCTGTGGAATAATATCCAATCCCTATCAGGCACATCTTGAACTAATAGATGTATATAATCCCTAGTTGCTGATTCTCTAGGAAGTCTAAGTCTTACAGGATATTCACCTTCAGGAATACAGCTTATGTTTCTTTCATTATTTATATATGGATTTTCAAGGGTATCGCACATCCTTTCACCATTTAAAAATAATTCACCGATAGTTGATTCTTCTGAGAATGTATCTCTAATCAATAAGAGGTTTATCATTTTTTTTTATCAAACTTAATGAATTTATATATTGTAAAAGTAATAGCCAAAACTAATGAAACAAGTGTTAATACTTGGTTACATTCTGTAATGCTAAAAGCTATTGCTGTACTATTTGCTAGTCCTACTTGAAGGCTGTCTTGCATTTGTTTTATTATTAGGCTTTTTATCCAAGTAGGACTTAAGCTTAGTTATGTTAATTGGTTTTGTTTTGTAGTGTTTCTTCATTAATCAGAAGCGTTTAAAAAGTTTCTTAAAGTAAGTCTTGTTCCTTGATTTTGAGGTCTTTCAAGGTTCATTCCATTATAGTATGCGTTTCTATCAGCGTCCACATCAGCACCACTTGCAGTACCATATTCAGGAAAAAGTGAGTTGTTATTACAGATATAAGAAATTAACCTTTCTGTGTAATATTCAGCCGTATTCCTGATTTCTTCACGCAAATGTTGAGCTTCTTCTGTACTAAGTGCTGTTCCCGTTTCGGAAGTCTTACTATATATGTTCCCGTTTTCGGTTTTAAAACGAAGGTAGGGTATGCAATCGTGAAAACTCCACGTACTAAGCATATCAGCTATATAATCGTCAAGCAGGGTTTTGTATGCAGCATTTACAACATCACCTATAGTTCCTGCTTGAATTAATGATTTTAATTTATTATACAATGGTGAGCCAAGTGCAGGTTCTACTCTAATTCGTTGGCTTTGACGGACATACGGGAGTAAGAGGTTTACATCAACATTCATATTTATTGCTGTTGAATCTTTAAGGCGGTCTTCACTTATAAATAGTACGTAGCTCATAATTATCTTGCGTTTATATATCCGTTATTTTTCATTTTTCTTGGTGGTGTTGCTACTAGCTTATCATTCTTCTTAGCTGTAAAGCCTTCTGACCTTGCTTTAGTATAACCAATCATATCAGCATCTTCTATCTTAGTAGTCTTAGATTCTCCTATTGTAGTCTTGAATATTCTACGACTCCAAAAATGGAAACATTGAGGTCCTCCTTTATAAAGCCATATAGAGTAAGTATTAGCTCCATCTCTGCCAAAGCCTGGATTAACTGCTTTACTTCCCATATTAATAATATCTTCTTTTCGGTAGAGCTTATTTTGACCTGTCATTTGTCTGCAAAATTCTCTTTTAGTTCCTGACTTATTAGTTAAGAAGTTATCTTGAGAATAAACATATCTAACTCTAAAGTAATCATACGACTTTTTAGAGATTCCATCTTGCTCAGACTTACGACTAGGAATTGCTCTACCTGTTGAAGCTAGTTCAATCTTTTCATTTGCTAGTTCGTTTAATACTTCTTCATAGTTAAAGTCTTGATGCTCTCCATCTACTACTTCTTCTTCTACTAATTCCCAATCCTCTGACATATCTTCTCCAAATTCTTCAATGAACTTAGAAAGTTCTGTAGCTTCTTGATGACCTTCACAAGCCATATAGACTGTCTTACCTTCGTAATCGTGTTCGTGATACCCTTCACACCCTAAAGACTTTGCACTTGCTAAGGCTTCTTCTATGGTATCAAATACAGGCTTTCCGTCTATCATACCAACTTTAGCAAAGTCTTGTTTATAATCTTCTGCTACATCTCCTTCTAATGGTGGTAATCCTATTTCTTCCCTTATTTCGTCTTGTGTCATTACATCTCTAATAGTTGCAGAATCAAATTGAATTGTAATTGGTTTAAGTTGTACGAACTGAACAGGCATATCCATATTGTTTACTTGGAATATCTTGTGCAATACTTTTAAGATTTGCCCTTGAAACGGCATTACCACAGTATTCAAGTAAAAATTAGAAGCGTTCAGAAGCTCGTCTGCGTTGCTTGAGAACCCATTTGCACTATCCAAGCCCATAAGTGTCTTAGAAGTAACCCTATGCCCACTGAGTATGTTGCTAGTAAGTAGTTCTTGGAGTGCTATATATTGCTTGTCTAAATCTGAAGGACTTATTGAAGTTATTTCAGGTACTCTTGTCTTGTCATCTGAGAACGTCAAAACGAATTTTCCTGCATTTTTTTCTGATGTAAATTTAGCTTCTAAACTTTGCTCTATTTGTCTTCTTTCTTCTGCTGTTGGGATTCCATTCGCGAAACTAATCATAAAGCTTCCTGTGAAGCCATTAGATATGTTATTTAAATGAAACTCTGAAACTTTAGAATCTATCAAACTCCAATTATTACAAGAGATGTAATCAGCCGTATAATAAGAATTCATATTAGGACTGTAAAGCCCTGTGTAAAGTATTTGATTAGGTGAAGTCCTGTCGTTTACATTAAAAGCAGGAACTCTATAAGGCTTGTTCGTTCTTGTATTTGCCCAATCTCCTGAAACGTAGTAACCTCTAGTCTTTCCAAATTCATCAGGTCTTTCACAACGAATCTTCTCTACAGGGATATGATAGATTTCTGCTATCTGTGTTCTGTCTTTTGACCATACAATATTTAGAGCAAACGCACCTTGAAGTTTAAAGTCAAATGATACCTTTTTTAATACTTCGTGTAAAGTTTCGTTACCATTAGCGTTATTCATAAAGTTTTGAAGCTTTACTCTTGCTTCTTCATCTCTATCATCTTCGTCTGTTATGACTATGTCTTCTCCACTAATCATTTCAGCAGTAGCATTTACGATAGCTGCCGTTATTGAACTAGAATAGTAAAGGTCAATTAAGAACTGTGGGTAAAGGTTTCGCCATTCGCCATTAGCGTCGCCGTACTCAATGTAATCTTTTCCTCTGACTTCTTGTACTAAAGGAGCTGTTGATGTGCTTAAATCTACCGAAATTATTTTATCCATATTATAAAGTTGAAAGTCTTGCGTTTATTCTGTTTGTTAAAGTTGAACTTGCTGAACTATATATTTGAATTTCTTTTATATCTCCATCAAATCCATTAGCATCAGTTTTTCTAACACCAATAGCATCTATATCAATAATACCTGGTATACTTGTTGTAAAATTTTGTTTAACACCATTATATGATAAAGAAAATGTATTTGATATTCTAGATATGACAATATATCCATCACCCCAAGTTCCTGAATCTAAAGCTAAAACACCCGAATTACCATCTATTTTAATTGTCATAGTTGAAGATGAAGATATTTTAAAAAGTTCGTTTGCTACTATATTGCTTGCTAAAAAAGTTCCATTATTACTAGTTGGTTTTATTCTAATACCTAAAGTAAAATCACTTCCGCCACTCATTGTACTTGAAGTTTCTAAGTTAGTTTTAGTAGCACCATCAAAAGTTAAAGCTCCTATTGTAGGGTCATAAGCAGGTTGTTCAGATAAAGTATTTTGTACCATATCTCTACCATTGGTAGAACTATCATTCCATCTATTTACATCAGAACCATTTAAGATAATACCAACTTTATTTTGATACCAAGCTTGAAGTGTAGACTCGTCAGTAGGTGTCCAAGTAGAGCTAATAGGCTTTGTTGATACTAAAGATAATGCTTGTTTAAGTGCTAACATTATATTACTTGGTCATAATAGCATAAAGCTAAGCCACTTGTCATAGTCAAGGTATTTACATTTAAAAATAATGTTGTGCCTGCCGCATAAGTCTGAACAAGACTTGCTACCGAACTTCCTGCTGCTGAAGTTACATTAGAAGCAGTAATTACTGTTACTACTGATTCGATTGGAAAGTGAATACAATAATAGTCTTTTCCTGACATTGCTGTAGTTGTAACTACATCACATCTATTCTTTCCTAATTGCTCTGTTAAGAGTTGTTGTACATTTTCTATTGCCATAATTTTAATTTAATCGTTATATATATAATTAGTGTCTTTTGGTGATTCGTGTTGGGTGTATCTTACTTGCTCATCTCCTATTGGTTCTTCTATTAATAGTTTTCCTATTTCTATTGGTGCTTCAAATGGTGTTACATAACCACTTGTAGGACTATTACCTGTACCATTCCAAGTAAAGATTATATTACCATCATCTAAACCATTACCACAAGTTGCATCGTACTCGTTATTTGAAGCCATAATATATCCTCCTCTAAATTGTTGAGGTTTTCTTACTGCTATTACGTCATTATATTGTTCATTAAAAGTGCCGCCTGTAAATACTTGAACATTGTATTTCTGAGAGTCTGCTATTCCTGTTCCTGTTTCAACTGTCATAACTACTGTTTCAGGTTTTGTTTTTATAATGTAAGAGTAGTTTCTTTTTTGAGAAATAAATCTAATTTCTTGTCCTACATCAAGAAAAGATTGCATTGTAAAAGTAGCAGTATCTATATTTCGTTCTACTTTTGTAAAAATTATATTTCTAACTCCTTTACAAGCAAAATCAGTTATTAATGCAGTAATAGAAGTAAGTGCATTTGCAAAAGCAGGAACGAATGGGTTTTGTGGTGGGTTGCAACTTGAAAGTTCTAAAATTGTATATGAAGATGCAGTTAAATTAGCAATGGTATAGTTATCTACATCTAAAACATCTGCTTCTTTTACTGTATTAGAGCTATCATAACACACCCAAAATCCTTTATTTAATGTGTCAAATAATTTACAGTTACTAGTTGATTCACCTTCCCATATCCAAAAAATTTCATACTTCCAATAACCTGTTTCATCAAAATTTACTATTCCATCAAAAACCGAATTTGATGTAATTCCTGAATTAAAAATTTCAAATTTAGCATATCTATCATTTATAGTAACGTTTTGTGCGTATGCAAATTTTACAGTACCAGACATATCATTGGTAAACTTAATTAGATATTCACTTTGCCAAAATGTTGTAGGTATCAAAGATGCTTTATATTGTTCAGCATCTTTTAATGTAACATAAAAAGTATAGGTATTATCCTTGTAAGTTGCTTTGAGCATAGTATATAATAGAAAAAGTGTGTTTTTATTTGGTATAAAGAAAAAGGGTAACAATTAAGCTACCCTTTTAAGATTATAAGAAAACAGATAAGAAATTTAAGATGTAACTATTGAACCAAAATTAAACCCAGCATTTGTGAACGGTCCTGTTGCTATAGGGTAATCTGCTACCATTGGAAAAGGTGCTGCTTCTATTCCGTCAAAAGTAAGAGTATATCCTCCTCTATCTCCCCAAGCTGCGCCAGAATCCATAGTTCCTGCATTAAGCTCCATACCATTAGTTACTCCTAAAGCAACTATTACATCTGTTCCTGAAGGTAAAGTTGCATTTAATTGAGCAAAACATACAAGTTTTGTTGCTCCTAAAAGTTTGATTTGGTTTTGGTCTTCTTTTGTAAGTCTGTTAAGAATTACGCTCAAAGAAGGCGTATAGTAAATAGTTCCGTTCTCACGACTACCTACGATTGTATCTGTTAAACTAGCTACGCCTAAAGGCATAGTATATCTGTATAAGTCAGATGAACCCATTTCTAAGTCAGTAACTTCTCCATCTGTAACAGGAAGTCCTGTTGTTTCTATTGGTGCTGTAAATTGGTCGTAAACTCCGAAATAAACGAATTTAATTCCTCCACTGATTCTATTACAGTCGAGTCCCCTACCTTTTGTTATTGTTCCACAAGCCATTCTATTGTATTTTTTAGGTTAAGGGAGGAGAGGTTTTACCCCCTCCTTCCGTATTATTTATTTAATTACGATACAAGTACAACGTCAGCTCCAATACCTACTTGAACACCTCCACTGTAACGAGCTAATAAACGAATATTATCTGACCCATCCAAAGTAGACATATCTAAAAGGTCAATTCTTGAAGTTTGGTCGCTTAACAAGTCAGTTCCGAAGAATAAGTTGCTTCTTTCTGCTGCTACTAAAACGTCATTAGACATTCCATTACAAACTGCAATTTTGATTCCTTCAAATACTGCATCATAATCATTGTTCATAGAGTATGCATTTACATATCCCATAGCAGAAACTGCTTGAATGTATAATCTGTAAGACTTAGGACTCATATAGATGTAAAGGTCTTCTTTTGTGTAAACTGCTGTAGGGATAGATGCTGTACAGTTTTGTAAGTTCTCAATAATGTTTCCTGCTGAGAAAGCCGTTCCTGCACCTCCTACGTTAGCTACATCAACTACTGTGTTACCTGCTTGTACTAATCTACCAACTGCTCCTCCTGTTACAAAACCTGTGAATTCTCCTGCTGTTCCGTTATTACCTACCCATATAGAGTTTTCTGTTGCATCTGCAATAGTTTCTCCAATGTAAGAAATTACATAGTCATCAAAAGATGCAGGTGGTGGTGCTCCTGCTCCTGCTCTCATTTGTAAAGCTTCCCAAGAAGAAAGTAAAGTTTGCTTACATAAATCACTCTGAACCATTAAGTTCTTAGGCTCTAAAACAGCCTCAGTCATTGTAAGTGTTCCTGCTAAGTTTACATCACAAGTTGCGTCCTGAACCATTGATGCTGCATTCATTTTTTGAATGTTGCTTTTATATTTGATATTTTCTATCATTGTTAGAAACTCCATAGAGTTTGCTGAACGAAGTGCTTGCGAGATATAGAATCCTGCTGCCTTCCCTGCGTAATTTGATGTTACTGCTAAAGCCATAATTTTTTTTGTTTTTAGTTATTTTAGTTATATAAATTATAAAGGTATTGTTCCCTTTTTGTCATTTTTGATATTTCTCTTTTAGATAAAGAAACCTTAGTAGCTTCTGAACTAAATTTATTTGTATCTAAAGGAGCTGATGCAGGAGATTCTGCTAATTCAGTCTTTAGTCTTTCGTTTTCTGCTTTTAATTCTGCGAACTCAACTACTTCTGTTGTCTTAATAGATTTAGGATTTGTAGAAGGAGCAACAACTTCTTCAGCCATTTCTTCAACCTCATCATCTCCTCCGTCTTTATCTCTTTTAAGGTCAGCAACGGCATCTTCTAAGTTCTGAATTCTTTTTTCCATACCTGCCCAATCCTCAACATCAGCTTCTTCAGCTAATTCCATTTCTTCTTCAACTACTTCTTCTTCAGTTTCGCTTTCAATAACTTCAGCAACGATACCTTCTTCCTCTACTCTGAAAGATACTCCTGTATCAGTCTTGTAAGTTCCAACAGGTAATAAGATAGTAGTACCATCTTCAGTTAAAACAGAAATATCAACTCCTGCTTCTAATTCTTCAGCTGTTGAAACGAAAATAGTTCCGTCTTCTGATTTAGCTTGATAAGCCATTGTTACATCTTCGCCTTTATCAAGACCAAGTGCTACCAATATTTGATTTTTTAAATCCATAGTTTTGTTTTAAGTTCTGTTATATAATAGAATAGTTATTGTTCTGTTTGATTTTTAAACTTTTTGTGCAGCTATACTTTTCTTAGTAAGTTCTTTACCTAGCTTACTTGCATTTGTTAATCTTTTTTTAAAATCAGCTATTTCAGGAATATCAACTCCTAATTCTTTAGCCATTTTTTCAGCTTTTTGTATAGTTTCAAGTTGTGAGTCTGCTTTAAGAATTGCGTTCTTACTTATACGTTCAGCTTCATCCCCTGCACCACTTAAAATACCCTTGACTCTTTGTATGTCGTCATAAATTTTACCAATTTGTTTTTCAGTACTATCTAAAATTCCCAACTCAATCTTCTCAGTCTTCAGTTCAGTTTTGTTTTCTCTTACTAGCTTGTTTAAAGCACTTAGTATTTGTTCTGTTGTTGGTTGTTTTTTGTTCATTTGTTCAAATTTATTAGTAAAGTAGCCTTCTATTGAAAGACCTTTTAATTCTCCTGCTTTTATCTTTTCCCAAAGTTCGTCATTCTCAATCTTCATCTTAACGAACCAAGTACCATTAGGTAAGTCGTAGCCATATAACTTGGACTTATCACTATCTCCTTCCTTAATCCAAGATTCAACTGTTAAAACGCCTGAAACTCTATCTTGGTGTTGGTATGTAGCCTTGTGGTGATTGTTATGTTTTAAATAAAGCTCAGATGCTTTACGGACTGTATCAGGACTAAAATATACATAGTAATCTGAGTCTGTGTTTGGGTCGTGTCTAAATATTTGTTTATTAGGAATCAAAGCAGGACTAACTAGCATACGCTTTTCTTCATCTACCTTTGCAAATGTCAAGTTGTTCTTTTCTTTACCAAAGAATACAAAGTCTTGCTCTATTGCAGGACTCGTTACTAGACTGATAGCGTCTATTGCAAGTTCTTGACTATCGTCTGCAATTACTAATTCTACTATTTTAGTTTCTTTCATATCTTCATAATAGTCTTTATTGTCAGCTTCACAATCAGCTTTTGAGTCATACTTACAGCTTCCTGTCTTTCCCCATTTAT
>Ga0209816_1001452_pt1 | contig 17757 bp, 19 predicted proteins | sample CoawatmetaG01DNA_FD_187509 | JGI IMG/M metagenome (GOLD analysis project Ga0209816, IMG submission 187509) | Marine microbial communities from the West Antarctic Peninsula - Coastal water metaG017-DNA (SPAdes) (version 2) | ecosystem: Environmental > Aquatic > Marine > Coastal ... | reverse complement strand
AACTAGGTGAATCAGTTGTTGGAGAAAAGGGTGAGCTTGTTTGCACTAATACTTTTCCTTCAAAACCAATAATGTTTTGGAACGATAAAAATATGTCTAAATACAGAAGTTCATATTTTGAACGCTACTCTAATGTTTGGTGTCATGGTGATTATGTAAAACTCATGGAGACGGGTGGGATGATTTTTTATGGGAGATCAGATACAACCCTTAATCGAGATGGAGTGAGGATTGGAACAGCTGAAATATATCGACAAGTTGAAATACTAAATGAAGTATTAGAGTCTGTGGTTGTTGAGCAAGCATTTGATGATGACTCACGAATCATCTTATTTGTAAAGTTGAGGGATGACCATCAATTGAGCGATGAACTTAAGAATAAAATAGTTCATCAAATTAGAAGCAATACTTCGCCTAGACATGTTCCAGATGTGATCATTCAGGTCTCTGATATTCCTAGAACAAAGAGCGGTAAAATTGTTGAATTAGCCGTTCAAAAAGCAATTAATAATCTTCCTATTGATAATAAGACTGCTCTAGAAAATCCAGAAGCTCTTCAGGAGTTTTACCAACATAAAGAGCTTCAATGATGCTGCATTTTGTAGAGTTACCAAAGGTTATAATATTATATTGTTTCTAATTTAAGGTTTGTATTTTGGCTAAGCTTTACTTTTATTATTCTGCAATGAACGCAGGAAAGTCAACCTCACTTCTTCAGTCTGCATATAACTATAAAGAGAGAGGTATGCGGCCTTTTATAATGTCAGCAGCAATAGACAATCGATATAGTATTGGTAAAGTGACATCAAGAATTGGCTTAGAGGCAGAAGCCTATCTTTTTCATAAGGAAGATGATTTGTTTAAGATACTTTCTGAGGAAAATAAAAAACAAGGCATCAACTGCGTGCTTATTGATGAAAGTCAATTTCTAAGTCGAGAGCAAGTAAAGCAGCTAGCTGTTGCAGTAGATGATCTTGATATTCCTGTTCTTTGTTACGGTATTAGGACTGACTTTAGAGGAGAACTCTTCCCAGGCAGTCAACATCTTTTGGCATGGGCAGATAATCTAATAGAGCTAAAAACTATTTGCCACTGTGGAAGTAAAGCAACGATGGTTGTTCGAACTGACGAAAAAGGCAATATTATTAATGATGGCGATCAAGTTGTTATTGGTGGTAATGATCGTTACCAGTCAATGTGCAGGAAGCATTTCGCAGAGCATATTTGGTCAAATTGAATTGAAATATGAAATTACATAACAATTTAATATTCCCTTGTTATGAGTGAACTTATTGTCCTTCTTTTACTTTTAGGTGCATTCTCTGGTTTTTTAGCTGGCCTATTAGGAATTGGTGGAGGGCTAATAATTGTTCCCGCCTTGCTCTATCTTTTAGCTCCATCTGTAGACCAGTCAATCTTAATGCATACTTCAATTGGCACTGCTTTAGCAGCAATTGTTTTTACTTCTATTTCAAGTCTCTATGCGCACCATAGGCATGGAGCGATACTTTGGAATAATTTTACAAAGCTAGCACCTACGATTCTACTGGGGTCTTTTACTGGTGCCCTATTAGTAAAATATATGAGTTTTGATTTTCTAAGAGTATTTTTTGCATTCTTTGAGATTAGTGTTGCTTTAATTCTATGGTTTGGGGTTAGTACATCAAACCATGTTGATAATTTATCTAGATGGGTTTGGTCAATATCTGGATATTGTATTGGTCTAATTTCTGGTATGGTTGGAATTGGCGGCGGAACAATGACAACACCTTTTTTGGTTTATAACAATGTAGACATTAAAAATGCTATTGCAACCTCTGCATCTGTTGGAATGCCAATTGCAATTGCTGGCAGTATTGGCTTTATGATTACTGGCTCAAGTCAAGCCCTTCCAACTGGTGGGATTGGCTTTATCAATTTTGAAGCGCTTGTCACTATTGTTGCTGCGAGTATTTTTTTTGCACCATTAGGGGTCAAGGTAACTCATTCAGTTGATGGTAAAAAACTTAAAAAAGGGTTCTCAATTTTTTTAGGTTTTTTGGCGGCAATGGTTCTATTTTATTAACTGACTTCAACACGGGGTTTTATAGACCAAACCATCATTTATCATCAGAAAAATTTAAAGCAACAGAGTTAATGCAGTATCTCTTTCCAGTCGGCTGAGGACCATCAGGGAAAACATGCCCCAAGTGGGCGTCACAAGATGCACATCTAACTTCTACTCTAACATGACCCATAGAGTTATCTTCTAGTTGGCGAACACAACTACTGTTTGCAAGTTCGTAAAAACTTGGCCATCCACTCCCTGAATCAAATTTAGTACTCGATTCAAATAAGATAGCGTCACAGCATATACAATGATAGTGACCTGTCTCATTGTGATTATAATACTCACCAGAGAAAGGTGGCTCAGTGCCACATTCTTGAGTTATGTGATAGGCTTCGGGTGATATATTCTTCTTATTATCCATTCGTGTATTATAAGATAAATTTACAGGCAGCTTTAAAATCTACAGTTAATAATTATGGAAATATATTTAGTAGGCGGCGCTATTCGAGATCAGATTTTAGGAATAGCATCCGAAACAACAGAAAAGGATTATGTTGTTGTTGGCTCATCCCCTGAGGAGCTTTTGTCACTAGGCTATCGCCAGGTTGGAAAAGAATTTCCAGTATTTCTACACCCAGAGACCCATGATGAATATGCACTCGCTAGAATTGAGCGTAAAGTTAGCGCAGGTTATACTGGCTTTGAATTTGATACATCTAAAGCTGTAACGCTAGAGCAAGACCTTTCTAGGAGGGATTTAACAGTTAACGCAATTGCCCAAAAAATAGATGGCAATGGGAGTTATGTTGATCCTTATGGCGGAATAGAGGATATTAAAAAGAAAACACTGCGTCATGTATCTGATGCTTTTTCAGAAGATCCAGTCCGAATATTGCGAACAGCAAGGTTTGCATCTCGCTTCTCTAATTTTGGGTTTACTATTGATGATAAAACCTTACAGCTAATTAAACAAATGGTTGTTTCTGGTGAAGTCGACGCGCTAACACCAGAGCGTGTTTTTAAAGAAATTGCTCTTTCAATGGATACAGAATCCCCGTCTGTATTTTTTGAAGTATTGATTGAATCTGGCGCTTATGAAAGACTATTTCCAATGCTGGAGCTTAGTAATAATAGTGATTTTAAACTACTCAATCAATTAATTGAAGAGCCTGAAGTAGCCTTTGCCCTTTGGCTTTATAATCAAAATCCTAATAATATTGAAGCGCTTTGCGATCATCTTAAATGTCCAAAAGATTTCCAGCAAATTGCTGAACTCGTTTCAGAATGGCATCATTTTGCAATGAATTTTTTGTCATTCAGTCCGCAGGAAGTCTTAAATTTCTACTTAAAGAATGATGGCTTGAGGCGCCATAGAAGGTTTCAAATAATTCTGACAGTTTTTGACTGCTTAGATATAAATACAAAGCCAATAATTGAATTACTGGACCTTCTTAAGTCAATTCAGATTTCGAAACTCGCTAATATCAATATTGCAGAAGAGATAGTTCAAGAAAGGCTATCGATTATTACCAGGTTTCTCGATCCTACACAGTAGATCATAATCACAGTAGTCGCATGCATTTTTTGCAGGCAAAACACTTGCAACACCTGACTGAAAATTTTGGCTAGCTGAAGTTAAGCTTGATGTCCATTCAGTAACTTGCTTACCCCAATCTGGCATTTTATTACTCGCTTGCTTGCTTATTGGCAGTTCAAATTTATCCTTAGTGATTGCATGAAACTCGCAATTGTTAGAGTTAATTGTTGCAAATGAAATGCCTTCAACTGAATTTGTTATTGCATAAATAGGCAGCTGAGCTTGCTCTAAAGGGTCTCCAGTAAGATGGCTTGCTTTAACATTTTTTCCAGTTTTATAATCAATTATAAGTTTTGCTCCAGAAGCCATACGGTCCATACGGTCAATACGTGTTGAAAACTGCAAGCCTTCAATATCAACGTCAGATGCTGATTCAGTCTCTAGTACTTCAAAGTAGTCTCGCTGTTTCTCAAGACTAATATATTCATGAATAATTTTTCCAAGCCTATTTTGTTCATTTATTTTAAAATTCGAATTAGGCATTTTTAAAATTGCAGATTCAACATGTTTCTTTATTAAGTGATCAAGTTCAATATCAGAAAGTTGCAATAATTTCGTGCTAGTTGTAATTTCATTAAAGAAAGTTTCTAAGATTTTATGGATTAAATTGCCTTGTTCAAGTCGGCTGATACCAATATGTGGTTCATCAAAGTTATCAATACTAAGTCGACTTGCAAATCCTTTAAACCCACAACTCATCTGATCTTGAAGAGTTTTAACGCCTTTTTTGATAGAAGGCTCTATAATTTTAGGCGCTTTAAAATCTTCAATATAGTCTAATTCTCTAGATATCTCTTCAGATAAAGCTTCGTTAGGGGCGTCATCAAAGTCTAAATATGGCGTCGGAAGTTCTTCGCGATTACTAGAGTTTTTTGGATAGCTATATATAGTGTCATAACTTAAATTGCTTAAGTTTTCTAGCGTTTTTTTACTTTCTTTAGCAACTAATAAAAAGCTTGAGTGTGGGAGTTTGTATTCAATTGAAGTTTTTGGTGGAATGAATAATGGCATTTTTATTTTCCCTGGAAGGAAGTTACTTGTCATGCTGGATACCCATGCGTGATCGAAGAATAAACCCTCAGCCTCAAGAGAGCCCAATATATGAATATTTGACAAACCACTTTTTGGCTGAAAAATAACAGCATTTATATGTGCACTTAAGATATCTAAGGCCTTACCTAAGTTTGATTTTTTATAATAAATTGATAGTTTATTTAGAATTAAACTTTCAGATTGATATTTTTCTAATGTTTGATATTCACTACTTGATAGGATTCTATCTGAAGTAAAGCCCCAACAAGAAAGTAATAAGTTAGCTGAATCAAGAGAGTCTTCAAGAAATGTGGTTTTAGAGATATTAATTGTGTTTAATTCTATAAAAATCTCTTTAAGTAATGGACATTTATCTAAAAGAGAAAGAATTTTGTTAACCTTACTTTCTGAGGTGCCAATTTTTAAAACTTTAGTGACCAATAACGCGCGACTATCTAACTCATTCTTAGCGCCTTTAATATAGGGTGAAGTAACCACCTTGATTAATAATTCATGGTCAATGTGACCTTTGATAAATTGAGTTGAAATTTTTAAAACAGAGGTAAGATGTTGAACTAGTGGGTACTGACCAAGTGGTAATCCAAGAGAAATATTGTAAGGTTTTTGATGAGTTTCGATTAGGGTCGAAGCAAATTCAAGATCAAAAATGGTTTTAACAATATGCTGTAATTCATTTAAATTTGGAATAACAATTCCAATTTTTTTATCTGGATTTTTTATACTAATCTCTTTTGCCCATCTTGCTATTGTCTTTAACTCAATTTCTTGGTCATTGAAGGAATAGGCAAGAATATTGTTATTTTGACTTTGTTGCAACATAGGGTTGCATTTCAATATTTCAAAAAGATTTTTTTGTTCAGGCGTTGGCTCATTGAAGCCATAAGAATAATATTTCCCTTCTTTATTTTGAGTTTTTAGAGATTCTAGTGAAGCACTATAAAGATCAGTATGATCAATACACTTGTTAGTCATTTTGAACTTATCGTATTTACTTATCCATCCTATAAAGAGCTTAGGAGGGATAGAGCCAAAGCTTGATAGCTCAGATATATTGATGAAATAAGTTTTGCAAATTGTATAGCATTTAATTAACTCATCAATAAATGTTTCAGGATTACTTGTAACGTCTTCTTTACTAATTTCTTTTAATAAAAATCTTATTTCAAATTGAGTTAGCAGACGTAAGCTTCTTGATGGATTATTTTGATTCCAGTAGCCTTCAAGCCATGATTTATAGGACGATACTTTCGGCATTTTTGAGGTGCCTTTAAGTTCAGATATTGATTTCTTGATTGCTAAGGCTTGGCGATTGTTTGCGACAATAATTGTATCATTAGCTTTAATTAAAGAGAGGTCTAAGCTAACCCTCATTATTCACTTCAAATATTTTATCTAGATAGTTGCAAAGTTCAGGCACCCCTTCTTTTTTGAGTGATGAGAAAAGCTGAACGCTTATTGATGGATAATCTTTGATTGCTTTCAAGACAGCAAGTTTAGCTGAGCTTGCAGCTCCCTTTTTAAGCTTATCGGATTTTGTTAGTAAAATATTTGTAGGGACTTTATTAGTAATAGACCACTCAAGCATCATCTGATCAAAAGGCTTTAGTGGGTGTCGACAGTCCATTACTAGTATTGCAGCGCGCATACACTTTCTATTATCAAAATATTCACTCATATTTTTATGCCAGTTTTGCTTTACAGCATCTGGTACCTTGGCATATCCATAACCAGGTAAATCAACAAGTCTTCGATCTTTATCAAGCTCAAAAAAGACTAAATGTTGAGTTCTTCCTGGTGTTCTACTAACTTTTGCTAATTTTTTTTGTTCTGTGAGTGTATTAATTGCGCTAGATTTGCCTGCATTAGAGCGACCTGCAAAAATAACTTCATATCCAGCATCTTCTGGGCAACCTTTAATGGATGGACAAGATAAAAGAAACTTTGCTTTGCGGTAGAAATTATGCATAATTCAAGTAGTTCGGTGCAGACGTAGTCATTATATAATCTTTATTAATTGACATCTCATTACATTCTAATTCTATTAGGCATTCTGACATCATATGGATAATGAAATATATCTTAAAAGAAAGTACCAGTACTTTTCTCTAGAGGACAAACTTAACTCCCCTTTAGAGTTATATCAAGCTGAAGTTCACTCAGAGTGGATTGATTACAATGGCCATATGAGTGAGTCATTCTATCTGTATGCTTTTGGCGATGCGTCAGATGCTTTATTTCAATACGTTGGCATTGACAATGACTATCGTTTAGCGGGCAAGTCTTTCTATACTGTTGAAACGCATATAAACTTTTATTTGGAGGTTTCAAAGGGTGAGCCTCTTAAGTTTACTACTCAAATACTTGGTTTAGACGCAAAAAAACTCCATATTTTTCATCAAATGTTCCATGCTAAAAATGGTGACTTATTGGCTACAACTGAGCAAATGCTAGTTCATGTAGATATGAGTAAAGGGGAGGCATGTGAGATCGAGCCAGCTGTTGAAAATATACTTGCAAAGATTTGGGCCTGTCATCAAAAATTACCTACACCAAGGCAAAAAGGCCGCATTATGGCGATTAAAAAATAAAGTAAGTCAATTAAATTGAAGGAGTAGAGATGAATTTTGGCCTTTCAAATGAACAAGAAATGATTATCGATTCAGTTAAAAGTTTCGTGGAGCAAGAGCTTTATCCTCATGAAGATGAAGTTGAAAAAAGCAATAAAATTGACAAATCTCTAGCTGAAAATGTCAAACAAAAGGCAATTGAACAAGGTCTTTATGCTAGTAATATGCCCGAAATACATGGCGGTGGTGGACTTGATACTTTGACCTTATGTCTTTTAGAGAAGGAGTTAGGTAAAGCAAACTTTGGCCTTCAGTATATTGTAGCAAGACCTAGTAATATATTGCTAGCTTGCCAAGGAGCACAAATTGAAGATTATTTAATTCCAACGATTCGAGGAGAAAAAGTTGAATGTCTTGCAATGACAGAACCTAATGCAGGGTCAGATGTTCGATCCATGCAGTGTAAGGCGGAGAGAGATGGAGAGTTTTTTGTAATTAATGGCTCAAAGCATTTTATTAGTCATGCGGATGTGGCCGACTACGTTATATTATTTGCAGCTTCTGGAACTGAGAAGACCTCGAGGGGGGAAAGAAAAAAAATAACTAGCTTTTTGGTTGATATAGGTACCCCAGGATTTTCTGTAGAGCCTGGATACAAAAGTGTTTCTCATAGGGGCTATCATAACTTTATTCTTAATTTTGATAATTGTCGTGTTCATGAATCTCAAGTATTAGGCGAGGTAGACCATGGATTCGATGTGGCAAATGAGTGGCTTGGAGCTACTCGATTATCGGTTGCAGCAATGTGTCTTGGTAGAGCTGAAAGAGCATTGAAAATTGCAACAGAATGGGCTGCAACGCGTGAACAATTTGGCCAAAAGATTGGTAAATTTCAAGGAGTTTCTTTCAAGCTTGCTGACATGTCAATGGAGCTTCATGCTGCTGAATTGTTGACTTTAAAAGCTGCATGGAAGGACACCCAAGGAAAAATGTCTAATAGTGATGCTGCAATGGCAAAACTCAAAGCTACAGAGACCCTTGCGATGATTTCTGATGAAGCAATTCAAATACTTGGAGGTATGGGGCTGATGGAAGAGCTCCCTTTGGAGAGGATATGGCGAGACCATCGAGTTGAGCGAATTTGGGATGGTACGAGTGAAATTCAAAGACATATCATCTCAAGGTCACTACTAAGACCATTTGAGTAGTCCTTTATGAATAGAGTTAATTTGAGTCGGCTAATATCACCAAAATCAATAGCTGTGGTTGGAAATCGTGGTGCTGATTTTGCGATTAGAGAAAGTAAAAAATTAGGATATAACCATAAAATTTGGGCAATCCATCCAACCTTAGGTTTTCTTGAGGGAATTAAGTGCTACAGAGATATCAAAGATCTTCCTGAGGCTCCAGATGCAACATTTATTGCAGTTAATGCTGATTCTGCTATAGATATTGTTGCTGATTTAAAGTCGATTGGAGGTGGTGGCGCAGTTTTATACGCTTCTGGTTTTGGAGAGGTTGGGGAAAAAGGAATAAAACGAAATCAGAGACTGCTAGAGGCCGCAGATGGAATGCCAGTAATTGGACCAAACTGTTATGGCTTTATCAATAGTCTTGATGGAGTTGCTTTGTGGCCCGATGTTCATGGTTGTGAGGCTGTTTCGAGTGGGGTTGCAATTATTACACAGAGTGGCAATATAGGTCTAAATATTACGATGCAATCGATTGGCCTGTCAATTGCCTATATGTTTACTCTTGGCAATCAATCAAACACAAATATTGCGGATATTATCCATGCGATGCTCGATGACAATAGAGTCAGTGCAATAGGCCTTCATATCGAAGGAATTTCAGACATTAAATCGTTTGATATTGCTGCTCGAAGAGCCATTAATAAAAAAATTCCAATTGTTGCAATTAAGTCGGGACGTACTGACACTTCTGCAAAGATTGCACTAAGTCACACCAGTTCAATGACAGGCTCAGACCAACTTTTTAATGTATTTTTTGAGCGACTAGGGATAGCTAGAGTGGATACTGTTCCAGAGTTTCTTGAAACTTTAAAATTACTAAGCATTATAGGGGTTATTGATCATAACGGAGTTGCCTCTATGAGCTGCTCTGGTGGAGAAGCAGGAATGATGGCGGATTTGATTGATGGACTAGATATCACTTTTCCTAGTCTTGATGATCTTCATAAAGATAGAGTCAAGCTAGCGCTTAATGATTTTGTCGAGGTTGATAATCCACTTGATTATCATACGTTTATTTGGGGTGATCGAAAAAGAACTTCAGAATGCTTTAAGCAGATGATTAGTGGAAATTTTGCTGCGACAATGTTGTTATTAGACTGGCCAAGAACTCAAGAATCAGAGCAAAAAGATTGGGACACAACCTTGCTGGCCCTCTCTGATGTGATTTCAGGAACAGTTGAGAAGGCTATTGTATTAGCTTCAATTGCAGATTGTATGCCTAAAAGAATCATTAAAAAATGCCAAAAATATGGTATCGCGCCTATGATAGGGCTGGATATTTGCTTAAAAGCCCTTAATCACTCCTATAGAATTGGACTCGCTTTTCAGAATAGCTCAATGCAATCTATAGAGATATTACGTTCATTATCTCACGCTTCTAAAATATCAACTTTAACAGAGTTCGAAGGCAAGAAATTGTTGAAAAAATATGGAATTCCTGTTCCAGATGGGGAGATTATTAGTAGCACTTCGGTGGCTTTAATGGTCGCTAAAAAAATACATTACCCAATAACGCTGAAGGTTTCAGATGCTGAGTTGGCTCATAAAACAGAGTTAGGCGCTGTTCTGCTGAACATAAATAATTCTATAATGCTAGAAAAAGCTTGCCAGGATTTATTTAAGATTGGTCCATCCCTTCTTATTGAAGAAATGGTTCAAGATTCAGTTGCTGAATTAATTATTGGAATGAGTCATGATCCAATTTTTGGGAAATACATTATTATTGGAAGTGGCGGCATCTTGGTAGAGCTTTTTAAAGATAGTATTCCATTACTATTTCCAGTTAGTAGAAAAGATGTTTCTCTAGCCTTATCACAATTAAAAGTTTTCCCTCTAATTAATGGCTATAGAAAAAATCCAGTAGGAGATATTGAGGCGATAATTGATTGTGTAATGTCTACTGTCAGACTAATCAGTGAAAATGATATTATTGAGTTGGATATTAACCCATTATTAGTATTGAAGGACGACAGTGGAGTTATTGCTGTCGATACTCTTATTAAGTTAAACTTAAGTTAATCACCCTTTTAATTGAGAAATTTATGAATAACAGTGTTAATTGCAAAATCTACGATGACGTAATGTTGATTACCTTGGACCGGCCAAAAGCTAATGCAATTGATGCTAAGACAAGTCATGCGCTTGGTGACGCCTTTATAGGCTTTAGAGATAATAATAGTTTACGAGTAGCTGTTATTACAGGTGCAGGCGATCGTTTTTTTTGCGGTGGTTGGGATTTAAAAGCTGCATCTGAGGGTGAGGCAATTGATGCAGACTTTGGGCCGGGTGGTTTTGCAGGACTAACTGAGTTATGGGACCTAGATAAACCCGTCATTGCAGCTGTTAATGGACTGGCAGTTGGAGGAGGCTTTGAGTTAGCTTTAGCAGCCGACCTTATAATTGCAGCAGATACTGCAGAGTTTTTTGTTCCAGAGGCTACCCTAGGAATTATTCCTGATAGTGGAGGTGTCTTAAGATTACCACGGCGATTGCCATCCGCCGTAGCAATGGACATGCTCATGACAGGTCGAAGAATGGCCGTAGATGAAGCAAAACACTTTGGTCTAGTTAATCGAAGCTGTACTTTAAGTGAATTAGAAAATTCAGCAATAGAGTGGGCACATCAAATTGCTAAGTCTGCCCCACTTTCTCTAGCAGCAATAAAATCTGTTGTAAGAGAAACAGATCAAATGGATTTGGAAAGTGCTTATAGAGTTATGCGATCTGGAGAAATCGAGGCTTATAAAAAGATGTTGAATTCTGAAGATGCAAAAGAAGGACCAAAAGCTTTTTCTGAAAAGAGATCTCCAAGCTGGAAAGGAAAATAATCGTTACCAACACTCCAGGTTTTGAATAAACTAGAACTGGGTATAATTCAGTTAATGAATTAAGTTAGGGTATAGATTCAATGAAAGGATATTTTTTAACAGCAGTCACAATTGTTTTAGCTATTTTTACGCTAAGTTCTAATGCTAATAGTGAGGGTGAAGCTATGTATAGTGCTTTGGGCTGTGTAAGTTGTCACGGTCAGAGTGGACATTCGACGGATGAAAATATACCTTCTTTAGCTGGAAAAGATGCTGATTGGATTGTTCAGCAATTAGAATATTTTCAGTCAGGTGAGCGTCAGAATTCATACATGAATGCAATGGCTCCAATGGCTGAAGGGTTTGAGCGCTCGATTGCTGAATACCTTTTTATTCAGAATTCTAAATACTAATACTAGTAGATAAAACTGTCCTAATTGAAGTTTACGATGCCATTATTTTTCACGTATAATTTCCTTGAATTTTTTGGAGATTAAGAATGAAAAAGACCATTATTGTTTTAGCTTATATATTAATTGCTTCTTTTAGTAGTCCTATTTTTGCTGCCGGTGATGCTGAAGCAGGTCAGGCAAAGACTGCAACATGTATGGGTTGCCATGGTCTTGCAGGTAACAGCACCATTCCTACTTTTCCTAAGTTAGCCGGTCAAGGTGAAGCTTACCTTATAAAACAATTACAACACTTTAAGTCAGGCGAAAGAAAGAATGCAATGATGAATGGTGTTGCTGGAATGCTTTCTGAGCAAGACATGATGGATATTGCAGCTTACTATTCAATCCAAACTATAAGTGAAAACAGCGCGAATGCAGATGCTGAAACTCTTGAGCTTGGACGTAAGATTTACGTTGGAGGAAAAATGGATACTCAAACTACAGCTTGTATTGCTTGTCATGGAGCTAAAGGCTTAGGTATTCCAACTGCAGGCTTCCCAGCAATCAGCGGTCAGCATGCAGAGTATACTGCTTCTCAGTTAAAAGCATTCCGTCAATACTCCATAAATGAACAAACAGGCTCTACAGATGTTTCTAGAGCAAATGAGATGATGGTGAATGTAGCTAAAGGTTTAACGACAGTTGAAATCGAAGCTTTGTCACAATACATAGCTGGACTCCATTAAATTAGAGTTAGTGATTGTATGAAAAGAAAAATCGGGAAAGTAGCCCTTTTCTTAGCTTCATTAGCAGTGCTCTGGCTATTGCTTGGTATGGCTAATATTGTCCCGTTTTTAATAGAGCTGCCCCAGGAAACAAGTATAAGAGCGCATGCCTCACTAGCAGTAATTTTCTTGTTAATAGGGTCTTGGGCTTTTTGGAATGAAGATTAATTTTTAAAGAAGGATGTAATTATGATGAAAACGTCAGATATATGTATTTTAATTTCAGTGGCTGTTGCATTTGTAACAACTGCTTTTCTTTGGTTTCAAGGTGTTGATACAAAGCAAGAAGCATTGTTTACTGCAACTTGGATTCCATCTATTTTAACTTTTGCTATTTATTTTAAAATAATAGCCAGGAAGGACTAATCATGGATGATTCACTAATATTCTTTACTGGTTTATTTTGCTTTGCGCTTGCTATAGTAGGAGCTGTAATGACTGTTGTAGAATTTAAACGCCTAGAGTCAGAAGATAAAAAATAGCATATAGCTGTTAAGTCCTTCAATAAAGTATTCTAGTTTTAAATAAGAGATTTTATAAGCACCAGTTAAATTATAAACGCGCAACTTCTCGAGTTTAATCCATTCTCTCGGTGTTGCCGTCTACTGTCATTATTTGACCAGAAATTTTACTTGCCTCATTTGATATAAGGAAGCTTGCCATGTTTGCAATATCTTCTTTATCTACAAATGTTTTAAGAGAAACCATTGCCTCAAAATCTTCTTTTACCTCTTTTTCAGAAGCGTCAATTGATTTGGCTTTGGCCTCAATAACACGATTAATTCTATCTCCTGATACTGAACCTGGGCAGATTGCGTTTACCCTAATATTGAATTCACCAAGTTCCATAGCGAGTGACTTTGTAATACCAATTATTGCCCATTTGCTAGCAGCATAAGGAGTTCTCAATGGAAATCCAAAGAGTCCAGCAGTTGAAGATAGGTTGATAATTGAACCTCCCTTATTCTTCTTTAAAAGTGGTATTGCAAATTTAGTGAAGTAGAAATGGCTATTTAAATTTATATCGATTGTTTGCTTCCAATCCTCAATGGTTAAGTCTTCCATTGGTCCAGTTGGACCAGCAATTCCAACGTTATTGATCAAGACATCAATACTTGAAACTTTTTGAGAGAGATTTTTAAAATATGATTTAACTGATTCTGGGTTGCCAGCATCAACATTTTCAATGAAGATTTTTTTATTAAAAAGCGGGTGTCTTTGAACCTCGTCAATTTTTTTTTGATTAATGTCGGATAGATAGACTGTGTGTCCTTGTTCTATCAAAAAAGAAGCCATACACCAGCCAAGCCCATCAGCTGATGCTGAAATAATTATATTTTTTTTATTAGCAGAATTACCCTCAAACATTAATTTGTTTTTGTGAGTGCTTCAGAGAGCTCTTCAGATGAAATGTATCCCGTAGTTGTTCCAGTTTTATCAATGACTTCGATTGTAGATCTATCTTTTAATACTCTTGGAATTAAATCTTCAATAAAAGTATCCTCATCATACTTGTATGTTGATGAAGGATTAATACCAGAGGCATCAAACTTATCAATTTTTGACATTACAGTTTTAGCCCTTAAAACTTTTGAGCGATTAACGTCTTTTACAAATGCTTTAACGTAATCGTCAGCCGGATTGAGGATAATGTCTTCTGGGCGTCCAACTTGAACCAATCTCCCACCATTTAGAATTCCTATATGATCACCCAGTTTAAGAGATTCATCTAAGTCATGCGTGATAAAAACAATGGTTTTTTTAAGTTTCGACTGAAGATCAACTAGTTGGGTTTGCATTTCACTTCTAATTAAAGGGTCTAAAGCACTAAAAGCTTCATCCATTAGGAGGATTTGCGGATCAGTTGCAAGTGCTCTTGCAAGACCAACTCTTTGCTGCATTCCGCCAGATAATTGCGCAGGATATTGGTTCTCAAAGCCTTGCAGACCTACAGCATCTATTTGACCTTGTGCGATTTCCTTCCTCTTATCTTCAGGAACCTCCTGAATTTCAAGTCCATAAGCTACATTTTCTATAATTGTTTTATGAGGGAAGAGTCCAAATCTCTGGAAAACCATGCTCATGGTCTTTTTTCTAAATTCTAAAATCTCTTTTGCATTTAGACTTAATACGTCGACATCATTTACAAGAACTTTTCCTGCAGTAGGGTCAATGAGTCTATTAATGTGCCTAATTAAAGTCGACTTTCCTGATCCAGAAAGGCCCATACAGACAAAAATTTCACCTTCTTTGATCGATAATGAAACGTTATCTAAGCCAACTGTATGGCCAGTCTCTTCCAAAACTTGCTCTTTACCTGCTCCATCTTGAACCATTGATAAAACCTGTTCAGGTTTAGGGCCAAATATTTTATAAATATTTTTAATTTCAATTTTTGACATAATAATAGCTTATTTAGGTGCAGTATTTCTTTCTTGTATTCTTTGGCCATAGGCCTGTGTGATTCTATCTAGAACAATTGCTAAAAGAACAATTGCTAGTCCTGCTTCTGTTGCCTTGCCTACATTAAGTTGCTGAAGCCCAAGTAAAACTTCATCGCCTAGGCCTCTTGTTCCAATCATGGAGGCAATAACGACCATAGACAATGCCATCATAGTGCACTGGTTGATTCCTTGCATAATATTGGGGAGTGCCAATGGCAATTGGACGCCTAATAATTTTTGTTTATCACTGGCACCAAATGCTTCAGCAGCCTCTATGACCTCTGTATCAACTAATCGAATTCCAAGATCTGTTAAGCGAATTAAAGGTGGTACTGCGTATATAACGGTTGCAATAATTGCTGGAACCGCGCCTAAACCAAAAAGCATAATTCCGGGGATGAGGTAGCAGAAGCTTGGTATTGTCTGCATCAAGTCTAGCACGGGAAGAGTGGCATTTCGAACTCTTACACTCCTAGCCATGCTTATGCCTAGTGGAATACCAATGAAAACACAAATAATAATACCAATTAACATGATAGATGTTGTTTCGATAGCTTTGTCCCAAAATCTTGGGTGAAGAAAGCCAATAAAAAATGTACAGAACCCTACAAAAATAGTTGTTCCTATTTTCCGCCCACTCGAAAAGAATACAATAGCTACAACGAGTGCAATAACAAGTGGCCATGGCAACATAATTAAGAATTTCTTAAGAGAAAGTATTGCGCCAAGAAGAAAGTTGTTGACGTATTCAAAGTAAATTCCATACTCTTCGTTAAATACTTTAAATCCATTATTGATCCACTTCATTAGCGGAATGTCTAGCCATTTTGGCCAATCATATAACCAACTTGGATCTGTTAAAAGTTCCATAGCACTATCGGGCTTTCTTTTTGAAGAGCTATAACTTATTATTAATAGCCAAATAAAGATAATTGGAAAGGTAAAGTAGGTAAGTAATTTTCTGATCATAATAAATATTTTATGAAAAAAAAGAGCTCACGAATGAGCTCTTTTTCATATTAAATCTAACTTATAGTGCCCCTGAAACCTTAGCAGCAACGTCTGCTGACATCCAAGATTTCCATTCAGAATTATTTTCTAAATATTCTAATGCAGTAAGCTCCATATCGCCATCAGCCTCGTCTTCATAGAAAGCTAGTAGAGCATTAACTGAAGCAGTTGGTAAGCTATATGCTTCTAGGAAGGCTGTTTCTGCAGGATGCGTATCTGCCCAAGCAGTAAGTACAGATTTGTCTAGAGACATATCTCTGTATTCACTTGCACAAGTAGGAGTGTAAGCGTCTTTACCATCGGCTTTAATAGCTTCTACAACCTGTGACATTGCTGCCCAGCAATCATCATTAAATGGTGGTTCTTTTAATCTTACTAGGTCAACTTTGCCCATAAGACCAGTTGGTGCCCAGTAATACGTAAAGATTGGACGACTCTTAGCAAATGCACCTGCAATTGCTGCATCTAGTGCTCCACCTGAACCTGGATCAAAGTTAGTATAGTAATTATCTAATCCATAAACACGCTGCTTAACAAGGTTCACAGTGTAGCATGTCCATCCTGAAATACAGCTCGTCATTCTTCCCATAGCTGGGTTTTCAGGATCTTTAAATAACGCTGCAATCTCGGGGTCTAACATATCCATTACAGTTCTTAAGTTGTACTTATCAGCTGTAGTCTTGTCCACGTAGAATGCTTGCTGAGAATCTGGCGTATTAATACCAAGATTTCTAATGATTCCAGCTTCTTCAACAGGATCATAGTTAGCTATAATATTATCATACCAAAGCTCAGTAACGATATCTAGTTGGCTATCATAGTGAGCAGCCATAATAGGTGTCGTGCTTCCTTTTGTGACTTCTACATCACAGCCATAGCCATGCTCAAGAATAAATCCTACGATTGCAGTGTGCACATTTGCACTACTCCAATCAAAATCAGCTAATCTTGCTTTTCCGCAGTCCGCACTTGCAATTGAAGGCATAAGACTTAAAGAAATTGCTGAGATAGCTAATACTTTGTTTATTAGTTTCATTTTCTTTCTCCTTTGATTTTTATAACAAAATCCTCATTAAATATAAGGATTGATTTTTAGTATATATAAAATTTCAGCTCAGGTTGAATTATATTAAATTATTCAATACATTGTTGTTATGAAAATAAATAAATATACATTCCATACTTTTAAATTAATAAAACTAACCCTGCCGTTAAAATTAATCCTAAAATTGTCCTTCGAAAAACTTCTCCATCAAGCACATGATAAATTTTCACACCAAGCCAGGAGCCAAGGACTAAAGCTGGGAGTATCTTGAGAAGGTCATAAGCCATTTGAAGTGTGTAAAGGCCAGCAATAGCAAAACTTATTACAGCCATAATGCTTGTAATAAAAATAAAAGGCTCATAGGTTCCTCGCTGCGTATTTTTTGGAAGTCTTTGGAGGCCAACCCATATAGTTGGAAGTAATCCACCAAGAGCTGCAAAGCCGCCCATAAATCCACTGATTAAGCCAATAAAACTGTCAATTGACTTATGTGTATTTACTTTAATCGAAAAGTTCTTACTTATAAGCATTAATAGCGCATAAAAAACTAAAAAAATTCCTATCGATACTTTGAATATTTTAGGATCAGTAAGTTTTAGTAAAAGCATGCCAAGAGGTATGCCAATAATACCAAATATAATAAATGGCCTAAGTTTTGAAAAATCAAGAGTTTTTCTTAATTTGTATATTGGCGCACCTGAAATTAATAAACAAGTAACTATATTTAGTGGGATGGCGATAGAGGGCTCTAAA
>Ga0209816_1001451_pt1 | contig 17760 bp, 13 predicted proteins | sample CoawatmetaG01DNA_FD_187509 | JGI IMG/M metagenome (GOLD analysis project Ga0209816, IMG submission 187509) | Marine microbial communities from the West Antarctic Peninsula - Coastal water metaG017-DNA (SPAdes) (version 2) | ecosystem: Environmental > Aquatic > Marine > Coastal ... | reverse complement strand
GTTGTGTTTGGATTAAAATTAGAATCTAAAGGTTTTGTAAATATGTGGAAAATACCTGGGCCCGGTGTTACATGGTTTTCTGTTGGGATAGACGGCTTTAGAAAAAATATTAATATGCATTTTTGCATACTTGGTTTTCAAATTTTTGATGTGACGATCATTAGAAAATAAAAATGGCCGGTGCAAGCACCGACCACATCTTACAAAATGTAAGATTAATTATTTATATTAAGCTCTCTTAATGAAAGTAATAACATCATCTGCTTCGAGATCGAAGGAGAAGTCAACATTGATTCCAGAAGCTTCAAAGTCACCGGTAGCATGTTCATACATAAGTTGTCCATTTACAAAGACCTCTCTTGTAGAAGCAGCGCCTGTTCCGAAATCACTGATTCCTGAAGAAACGTTTGTACCAGCTCCAACGTCTGCAGCATTCAAAACAACGTTCTTTGCAGAACCATTAGCAGCTAAGAATGTTTGAATGTCACCAAGTGTTGTCTTCTTAATTTCATTTGATGCATTAACATCTGAAACCGCGAATTCATCACCAGCAGCTAGTGTTATTGATGGTTCACTATTGATATTCAACGCGCCAGCTGCAAGAGCTTTATCATTACAAGAAAGAGTAGTGAAAGCACCTGAAGCAGCAGCAGCAGCACCGATAGCAGTACCATCAATAGCACCTCCACCAATATCAACCTTAGCCATGACAACAGAACCGGTTCCTTTTGGAGCAAGTGTTAAGGATGCATTTGATCCAGCATCTAAAACTGAAATTGTTTTTGCATCTAACTTGATGTCATCAACTACAGCTTCACCAGCAACATGGAGTTCAGCCCATTTATTACCAGCTGGGTTACCAAGCTTACGAGTGCCGTTATTCGGAACCAAATCACCAGCAAACACACCGTTTGGAGTAATCACGTCTGAAGCATCATCACCTAATGTAACAGCTCCGTTAAGAACCGAAGCACCTGTGACCGCGACAGAAGCAAGTGTTGCAGCACCTGAATCAAGTGTACTAGCACCGTTATCAATGTTACCAAAAGCAGCAGCAATAGAACCACCAGCTAATGCACCAACAGAAGTTAATGAAGAAGCAAGAACTGTTGAACCTAATGTAGTTTGGTTAAGCACATTGTTTGTATTAACAAAGTAAGCTTTACCTGTGGCTACACCATGATCAGTATTCAATTCAAATCTACCACCATCAGATAATGCACTATAGACAATATCCTTACTAGGTGCTGAACCTGAGATGAAGAAACCAGCGCCTTGATTACTTATTGGACTACCACTTGCAACTGAGTTCAATTCAATTTGCTTGTCTTCGATCTGCAGATCTGTGACGTTAGCAACAAGCTGGTCACCACGAACAATTAAGTCACCATCGACAGTAAGATCATTTTGAATTGTTACATCGTTAGCAAGACCAATTGTTACTAGTCCATCAGAACGACCAATACTGGTTTGGTTTCCAACACCTGCGATACCAGCTGATTCCCAACGGTCTTGAGTTGCATCAAAAATGATTGTATGACCAGCTAAACGGGTACTTTGATCAAATGCTTTTCCACCAAGATATCCATCTGAATAAGTCTTAATAGCATCTGCACGAGCTAACTTTCCAGCATTACCTGCTAACGTTGTTTCAATTGCGATATCTGCAGGAGCAGCGGCTGAATTACCGATAACACCCATAACAGATGAAGCAGCAACGTTTTGAATCTGTGCAAAGTCTACACCAGCACCTTTAATTGTTACCGCACCGGAAGATACGCCGAAGTCACCTGATGCAAAAGAAGCTACACCCTTAACAGTTACCGTGGCATTTTGAATGTCTGCGTGACCTAATGCAGATAAACGACCTTGAGCATCAACAGTTGCTGTAATGCGCTTGAGTGTCCCACCAACAGATTTTGCAGTACCAAGATTATCAAGATTGATAGTAACAGCTTGATTAGCAGCTACTGATGTTAAAGCAGTTCCACCAGTGATCGTTAGACTTTGTGCATCTAAATCAACCGATCCTGTACCAGAGTCACCAGCGATGCCTAAGTCATCATCATGATCTTGTGCATCAATGTATGCCTTAATTGACTGTTGTGTAGCGAGAGCAGCATCTGAATTTGAAACCATGTCGTCTTCGTCTTTAATGTCAGTTATCTCGACACCCTTAAGACGTAATTTTGAGCTTAAGTGTAATTCAGCAAATCTATTGCTGTCATCGCCTAAATCCAAACCAGAAGAAGCTGGTTTAATGTCGACGAAAAATTGACCCTGTCCTGCTTTAGCAAACTGAGATCCACCGTGAATTCTTTTAATAGCAGAAGCCATTTCAGAAAGTGGTCCTTGTAATGAACCTGATGTCATTGTTAAAGCAGCAGCAGATGAGGCTGAAGCTTGTGCCGGACGTAAGTCCGTTATTTGGCCAGCTAAGTTACCGAAAGAACCGGTAAGTTGAGCTAGTCTTATTTGTGTACGTGAAGCCATGTTGTATCTCCTATGATATATAAGCTAATTATTTTTTGTTTAAACTATAACTAAAACTATCAACAACGAAACACAACTTTAAATATTCTAAATACTCGTTTTACGAGTTTTACAGTCTATATATCTTCTAAGTTTTTCTTTAATTTTTAAAAATTAGATTTTTTAAATTTTTTATGTGCGCATCAAACTTGGCAGACTCTGAATTTGCAAATTCAACTACATTAATTCCAGCTTCTTGTTTAACATCATCAAACTCAAATTTAAATCTGCCGGATCTTTCGCGAGTTGCTGACAAAAGCTTCATACCTTTCATCATAAGAAATGCTGCAAGAGCAATATCTGATGTTACATAAATTTTAATAATACTCATTAGGGTACCACCTTGTTGTACATTGCTAACAATAGACTGCCTTGAGTGGGCACTGACCCAGTTGTAAAATAGACATTTGATCCTGTTACTGAATAATCTTGGAAAGTTGTTAAACTCGGGGGTGTTTGGAGCTGGCCATTCACAAATATACTTATCTCATTTGAGGCAAAAGGTGTATTTGCTAGCGTAAATAATGTGTTCAAACCATTAACTGCCCCTTCTAGCAATTCGTTAAAGACCATTTCCTTATTAACTTTTATTGAAATTGAGCCATTTGAAGAACTTACAACATTAATTCCTGTGCTAGCTTCAATATACGAAGCACCATTTGATAGCTGTGTTAATGAACCGGAAATGCCAGATGAAAAGTTACCTGAGTCTAAATAGTTCCCTATATAAAGGTATGCATCAATATACTTTGGATTATTTGCATGAGCACCTACCCCAGGTGGGTCCTGTTGGAAAAGTATGCCATTAAAATAATCTAGATTCCAGTCTCTTGCATCTAATACAGGTATTTGTGTCTGGCCGCCATTTGTATGATATGGTTTTGCTTCGTATGCTGCACCAAAAGATGTAGGAATTAGTTGCAATGATCCAGAAGTTATGTTTATAGACTGCTGATTTTTGAAAGGATATGTACCCCTTAAAGGATTAGAAGAATTTGATTCATAATCATCAGGTAACTTTAATTCAAAACCGTGTCTACCATCGCTAGTATCAGAACCCGCAATAAAAGATGCAGATAATCTTAAGAATTCTACTACTCCATTACCTGCAACATTATTTAATATTTCATAATTAACTATTGAACCGGTTGTCGAAGGTATCCCTTCTAAAAATATTGTATTGGATGCTAAAGTTAAACCTGTCGGTAAGGATTCATTAGCAACGCCCTTGCTATTAGATGTATGTGCTTTACCAATTAATTTCTTAATCGATATTTGTGTCTTTGAAGTATCATTTAGCGCCATTTAACATACCTTATGACCATGACACTGTGATACCACTTATGTACCCTGTGAATGAAGCATCTGCTTTTATCATAACAACTATGTATTCTCCGGCTGCAACAAATTGCGTCCCAAACGTAACTGTATTTGTTGCATTTAAAGAATTATCTAAGCTACCTGCTAGGCATCCAGAATTATTGTTAACTTGACCGGTAGAAAATGCTGTCGCCATATCCATAAAACCAGTCTCCTGACTACTGTTAGTTGCTGGTAGTTTAGCATAGACTTTAAGTCGTGATGAGTTGAATGATGTACTGTTCGGTACAATTGTGCCTGAACCCTGTATTGTTAAAGAAAACCCGGTCTTGGATCCTCCGCTATTATTTTGAAAATATCTAAAAAATGTTCTTTGACCACTTGTTATACTACTGTAATTAACATTACTACTTGGACCGTTTGTTATTCCTGCAAAGTTACCGCTGTTAACACCTTGACTAGGAGAATAAAGCCGTTGGTTGTAAAAGATTAATCCGTCAGAATGAGCATTACTCCCAGAGACATGTACATTGCTATCCCACGTATTATTAGAATTTGTGACTGTCGATTGACTTGTATAACTACCTGAGATCAATCTATAATTTTCTCTTCTAAATGTTTCTGATAAAACTGTTGACGAATTGGAGTATGCCCACATCAGTATTCCAGCTATCGATTGTGGTCCTCCGCTGGATAAATTAGATTTAAGTGGGTGAGCAACATTAACTGCTGACGTTATTGATTCATTTAGTAATGAACTGGCAGTGATTGTTGCACTGCCAGTCAAATGTAACACTTTATTTTCATTATTTACAGCTGAAGGCATTACTTGTGATGATATCGAGCAGTTTGCTGTTGTGAAAGTAATATTGGAAGTTGAATAAACATTCCTATAAGCATTTGTTACTCTAACTCTGTATTGTGCACTTCCGCCTACATGATATTTAACGCCTGAGAGCCTTACGTCACCTGTCATGGTTAAGGTGTCAAAAACTGAGCCGGCTGCGTTTAGTAAATTATTATCTGCATCGTTAATCCATTCAACATAATTTGTATTTACATTCCCTGCGGGTAAGGTGTGAACTACGTTAGCATAATTCCACCCTAATCGTTGACTTGGTGCATTAATAGTATACCGACCAGTTCTGTGTTTGAATAGATCTAAAGCGGTACCGTCAGCAAACTTAGCATTGCTTGTCATACTTAAGTTTGTAAAACCGGAACCATCAGCATTTACAGATAATGCTGTGCCACTACCAGGGTTTCCGGAACCTGTGAATGATGAAAGGTCCAAGCTATGAATTAAAGATCCGTTAACGAACAATTTAAGCGTTCCTGTATTAGCGTCACCAAAAGCATTTACAGGATAGTTTGTTTGTCCTGATGTATGTGTATCAGCAGTAACATCCTCATTCAAGTCACCTGTTATAATAGTATTACCGCTCAACAAGCCTATTCTTAAATTATTTCCTGCCGTTGATGAGCCATATGTTCCGTCTACATTGACTGCATTAAATCCAGCTGCTGTATCTGAATTTGTATAATTCGATATTGAATTAGCTAAACCAAATGATAATTTACCTGACACTGCTGAAGTATTATAGTCTAGATTGTCAAGGCCTGGGGCTGGTCCCGGTGCTAATGCCTTCAAGACCTCATTAAATCTATCAACAACTGTGCCCAATAATGTGCTTTGGTCTATGTCTGCAAATAAACCATCTGCATATGTCCCGTCTTCAGGATCTCCAATATTTATAGTTCCCGCGACTTGACCGGAACCTGTTAATTGGAAACCAGCTTCAAAAGAAGGCGCTTGTGTAAAAGATGCCTGACCACCTGCAACATTAAAACCAGCGTCAAATGTTGGTGCAGAATCATATGCTGTTGAGCCGGTTACAGTAAAACCTGCAGAAAATTTTGGTGCTTCAGCAAAAGTTGCATTTCCTGCTGCTACATTAAAACCAGCGTCGAATCTAGGGGCTGTATCGTAAGCTGTTGAACCAGTTACAGTAAAACCTGCAGAAAATTTTGGTGCTTCAGCAAAAGTTGCATTTCCGCCGGCAACATTAAAGCCTGCGTCAAATCTAGGTGCAGTGTCATATGCTGTTGAACCAGTTACAGTAAAACCTGCAGAAAATTTTGGTGGTTCTGCGAATATACCGCTGCCACCTGAAACATTAAACCCGTCTAAAAATGAAGGTGGCTTTTGAAATTCCATGGAATCAGCAAATGCTGCAGCACCAGCAACTTCCATCCCACCTGCTATCTTAAGCGGTGATCCTCCATGAAGCGTCCCTGATATAACAACGTCGCCGCCAAAAAGCGCTGTTCCTCTGACCGAAGTACCTGTTGTGCCTTTTGATCCTGAAAAGAACATGTTTACATCAGGATATAAGCCTTCGTTTGTAGATGCGGCAGCACCTCCAGACAAGAATAATATTCGTGAAGATGTAGCAACAATGCTGTTTTGTACTTCTAAATTACCGGAAACGAGTAAGTGTCCGGAGGCAACCTCATCAACTTCAATAACTTGTCTTTCAGCATATAGTGTGCCTGAAACAACAACGTCTCCAGAAAATAAAGATACACCTTTTATAGTTGTACCTTTTGAACCTATAGTTCCGCTTACAAAGACAGCTACATCTGTACCTAAAACATATCCGCCCGCTAAACCCGAAGATTGCGTATTAAATAATATGTTTGTAGGTAAATAGCTGCCAAAACCATCCGCAGCTTGGATAACGCCTACTGATCCAGAAGACTCATTTACTCTTATGGCTGTCATGAACAATACTCAAACTTTAACTAAAACTTAACTAAATAATTTAGGCAAAATTGCCCTTCTATTATATAAATATAATTATTTTGCAAAATAAGTAAATTCTTTTTTAATTTACTTCATACTGTTTAACATAGATTGAATATCTAAGCCGGCACAGTCAATTTTTTTACGAGTTATATGATAATGACTTACAAAACCTTTGAATCTGCCAGAAGCTACAGAAGTGGAAACACCTTTTAAAGTCTTCCCTTCCTTGTCATTAGGACATTTAAGCGGAATTCCTACCCCTTCATGAACTGATTGCCATAACGCTTTGAGCGCTTCAAGTTGGACATCATAAAATCCGGTAAAATCTTTCATTGATGCACCATGAACTGTCTCGCCGCTCATAATTGGTCTTTCACCAAAACCATTTTTCTTATACCAATCCTGGTATTTTGGATAATATGCATTAGATATTTCTACACCAATAGAACTATGATTATGCTTTTTGCTGCCAGCGTGATAAGCAGCATGATTCGTATCTAATAACTGGTATATCGTTCCGTCGTTATCAATTAAGAAGTGTACAGCTAGGCCGCGTTTGTCAAGTACCCTATGACATGTTTCACTATTAAGGCATACATCCCAATGATTGACGAACATTTTAATATCTCTAGGTTCATAGTACGACGTATACCCCTTTCTTGCCTTGTAACCCTTATCTTCAGACCACAAAACCACTTTTGGCCAATTAATAGGTATGAAGTTACCATGATGCACAATGAAAGACTCATCTTTGTCTTTGATTAAATCAGGCTCGTAATCGTCGATCACACTTTGTCTTTCTGTAAATATTCTTCTGTGTGTCCCTGGCCCGCATAAGCCATCTGCTTTAACACCAATTTTCTTTTGCCATGACTTTATCGCAGTGACTAAGTCGTCATCAAAATCATTACAGCCAAACCAGTCAGGTGTCCAACCTAGCTTTGCTGCTGACCCTTCATTATAGAAAACCTTATCCATTTTAAACTCCTCGCTTGACGCGCTGTGTTAATAAGTATATATAGCCTTCGTATTGATTTGCCGCAGAAGCTAAATAATCGTCCATGCCTAAAGTCAAGGCGCCACAAGAATCTAGGATTTTATATAATTCAGTCAAATTATTAACATGATTTCGCATGTATTCCAATCCAATAGCGGAAATTGCATCACCACCTCTACCTGCAGGTGTCTCATACTGTGATAGTACTTTTGTTGCTATTTTAGTTATCATGATTGGACATGCAACATCTTCACTGTCTGCAGCCATAATTGATTTTTCAACTAACTTATCAAAATCTTCTGATATTCCGTTGTATATCTCACCGTACAAATTAACGTGATCTCCAGCAAAACCCACACCTTTTGTGACGTGATGAGCAGCATGAAACCAAGTATGTAAACCTTTGGTACAACCAATATAGCTTAATAAAGCGTCTTTCATTTAATTCTCCAAGTACTATTGTATATAATCAATTATATCTCGGATTATAATCAATTGATTTTAAAACACTGAGCGCTTTTTTAACAAAGTCAAGTGTCAACGGAAGTGTTGTTGGTGTATTTGCATCTGAAAGTGCACCGTGTCGATCATTTAGAGCGAACAAAAAAGCCAGCAAAACATCTTTAATACGCAGTGCTCTTTGTCGATAAATTGGGTATTGCTTTGCCATATTAGGTAGCTTGTAAATATAATCTAACAAGTAACTTCCCATACTCCCTGCAGGATTCATGCTGTCAATTGCATTAGTTATTACCGTTGGGTGTTCTGCATTACCGTTTGATATTCTTTCAATTTTATCGATAAATTCATCAACAATTCCGTCCTCTCGAGACGTTGGACTTTGCATTGATTCATTAATTAATTTACGCAATTCATTTCTATTTATTTTTTTCATTTCTAGCCTCCAAATATGTTCTCTTATTTAATTATTCGAATTCAATAGAAACATCCACATTAACACTAATTTTTGGTACCCTAGTATGATTAGCAAGACTGTGCTTAACACACTCATCTGCATTTAAAAACCAGTCAGCATGCTTTTTCTTATCAACTAGCTTTAAAAAGTAATCATCTTTTTTACCACAATTTTGGGCCATCATCTTGTAAACAACAGCATTCAATCTTTCTGTTTCTTTTGCACTAGCTACAACTTCTTCAACCTTACCTAGCTGCCCAGAGGAAACATCGTGAATCATTACAGTAGCATGCTTATCGACAAATCTATAACCATCTGAACCAAAAGAAAGCAATATTGCGCCACAACTCATTGCCTTACCTTCAACAATTGTTGCGATAGGCAAGTCTGAACTTTTAATTGTTGATATCATTGACATTAATGAATATACCTGGCCGCCATACGAATCAATAACTACAGGAATTATTTTTTGACCTGTATTATGAGCCATAGCAACTTTTGTTCGAAACTCTTTTGCCGAGTCTTCATCAAATTTATTAACTGTTATGATTACTGGATTGTGATGTAATTCAAATTCTTTTACTTCTGGAGCAACATTATATTTCCACAACATTTTTTACCTTCCTATCTGACTTTAAGTATACGAAAAAAAGAGAGACTTTATAACTCTCTTTATTTTTTTAGTGGCAATCACATGGATCACAACCACAACATGGACATGTGTCTATTAACCACATTTTCCTGATCCGCAACTTTTGCATGTAACACAGCCCTCCTGATAAACTAAGCTGTCTTTTACGCCGCATTCGCTGCAAATTTTATCACTTGCTGATGTTCCGTCGTCAATATAACTTTTTAAACATCTCGCAATTACTTTGCTAAAACTCCACATATTCATCTCTTTATCTTTTTGCATCTGCTCAAACAAGTACTGAACAGGTACACCATGTCTTAAAGATGTTGAGATAACTCTCGTATATCCTGCATGATCTGGATTGTCAAAAACGCTTACAACATCCTTGATGATTAATTCATCATCATCTATACCTACAGTTAAATCATACTTACTATTTAAAGTTTTAAAGACTCGCTTGTAGAGCTTTCCAGATCGATATCGGCTAGGTATTTCTATCTGATCTGCTTTGCCTCCAATAACTTCATAAGGCTTACCGTTAAGCAAACCAATTAGCACAACCCATTTTTGACCTTTTATTGATGTGTGGTATATATCACATGCTAACTCCTCTGGACGTTTTGGTGCAGCTCTTTCAATAATGGCTGCTGTTTTTTCTTTTTTGTCATCAGTAGCAACAAGAACACCGCTACGAGAACCATCACGGTAAACTGTGACGCCTTTACAACCTAATTCCCAACCTAACATGTATATATCTTTTACAGTCGCTACATCGACTTTTGCAGGCAGGTTTGTTGTATTAGAAATTGCATGGCATATCCATTTTTGAGCAACAGATTGCAACTTAACTTTTGCTCGCCAGTCAATTTCATTAGCAGTTGCACCAAAATATGGAGAGTGTTCTATCGCGATATCAACTTCTTCATCAGAAACACCAGTTGAATCCATCCATTCTTTAAATTTATGGTGATACACGTTAAACTCTGTCCATTCATCACCAAGATCATCGACAAACATTATCTCTTCACCATTTTGTACTTTCTTACGTCGAGTATAGCGAAGCATAAATGCCGGCTCGATGCCCGAAGTAGTTTGTGTGAGACATGACACAGAGCCTGCAGGTGCCGTAGTTGTATTTGCAATATTGCGTCTACCGTACTTTCTATAATCTTCAATTACTTCGGGTGTAAGTTCATTAAAGATTCTTTCTAAAAACGGATGACCCTTCTCTTTATGATGATTAAACACTTCAAAAGCGCCACGTTCTTTGGCTAGCTGTATTGATTCTTCATATGAAGCAAGTGCTAACCATTTATATATTTTTTCTGTGGTTTTGATGCTTTCTTCAGATCCGTATTTCTGACCTAACATTGCTATAGTGTCACCTAAACCTGTTATACCTAAACCAGTTCTTCGACCGTTTAATGCAACTTGTCTTATTGTTTGCCATAAATTGCGTTCATAGTATTTAACATCATCAGATTCCGGGTCATTGTCAATTTTTGACAAAATTTTGTCAATTTGTTTGATCTCCAAGTCAATCATGTCATCCATTAAACGCTGAGCTTTTTTTGCAATATTTCTAAAAAGACCAAAATCAAACTCTGCATTGTTTCTCCATGCATTTTTAACAAATGATGTCAAGTTGACGAGCATAAGACGACACGAATCGTAAGGCGACAAAATAATTTCACCGCAAGGATTTGTTGATACTGATCCAAACCCTTCGCTAGTATACGCATCTGAGGGTGTCATTCGGGTAGCTGTGTCCCAAAAAAGTACGCCTGGTTCTGCAGAAGCATGTGCACCTTCAATCAAAGCATTCCAAACTTCTGTTGCGCTAGTATAATCTTGAACCTCAGGGTCATCTGAATCGACTGGCCAACGCTGGTGATATGTAACATCTCTTTTGACTGCGTCCATAAACTCATCAGTTACTCTTACAGAAATATTTGCACCAGTAACTCTTGTTATGTTACGCTTAATTTTAATAAAGTCCATTATTTGTGGGTGATGAACAGACACTGTCAACATTAGCGCGCCGCGGCGGCCGCCTTGTGCTACCTCTCGGCAACTATTGCTAAATCTATCAAGAAATACTTCAATACCATCGGTTGTCTTTGCAGCATTTGATGTGATCATACCTTTTGGTCGAATAGTTGATATATCAAATCCTACGCCACCGCGTCTTTTCATAATTTGGACTTGCTCTTGATCTGTCTTGAGGATTCCTGCGTAAGAATCTGCTGGTGAATCGATAACAAAGCAGTTCGACAAAGATTGTATTTTTGCTTCATTTCCAATACCACTCATTGGAGAACCTTGGGGTATTACATACTTAAAGTCTTTAAATAAGTCATATATTTCTTTATAGCACATTGAATTGTCGTATTTTGCTTCAATCCCAGTAAACTCTGATGCTAATCTTTGATGCATATCATCTGGTGTTAACTCTAAATAATTACCTTCAGCATTTTGTAAAGCGTATTTACCTGCAAACACGCTTGATGCTAATTCATCACCATCAAAATAATCTAGACTAGCTTTTAAAACCTCATCGTATGTATACATTCATTCTCCTTATTTGTTTCCTGTAATTTCTTTCCATTTGGATTTTAACATATTTTTTGTACCTGCATTATCCCGTTCAATTGCGTCTACGATTGACATTTCGCTTACATCATCTAATACTTCAATTTTTGACATTGCACAATCAATTCTAATTGGAAACATTAATCCATCACGACCTGCACGATTTTTTGCCACAAAGAGCCGACCTGCACCAGTAGCTTTTTCCATTGGTTTTCTCGATAACGATACAACAACATCTGCTACCATCGCTTTTCCATATGCTTCTGACATATTTTCTAAACCAACAATTTCTGATTTTGCTGAATCACGATTTGCCTGTGAAGCTGTCCATACCGGTATGTTTAATTCCATTGCGAGGTTCCTAATTTCTTCATATACTAATTTAAGTTCATGTCTAAGTGAATCGTAAGTGCGTGTAGAACGCATAATGTCTGCATAATCGATGACGAGTAAGTGGGGTTTTATATCTTTCATTTCAAGTTTTTCTAAATGATTTCTAATCGTTATGATGCTTGCGGCACCTGTTGGGTATTGTTTAATTATCAATGTACCAAAGTCATTTTCCTCATAAGTTTTTAAAACTATTTGCTTATTTTCAATAACATCGTTAGACGGAATATTACATAAATTACTATCGTATCTTATACCAACTGCTGTCTCAGTTAACTCAAAAGTGTAGTGCACAACATTTTTTCCACGACGTATTGCCTCAGCACCCATAGAAACTAGATAATGTGATTTTCCAACGCCAGTATTGGCAACAACTACACCTATTTCGCCTCTGCCTAGCCCACCGTTTAATACATCTTTTTGATCTAGATGTTTGATACCTGTTGCACATGTTGCTCTATCTACTAATTGGAAACGTGCTTCATGGTCTTCAAAAAAATTATGTCCAATTGTTGAAGATGACCCTTTGGAAACAGCTGATTTCATAATATTCAAAACAGATTCATAGTTTTCCTGCTTAATTGCTTTGACACTTTCCTCTAGTGCTTGTTGTAGTGCTTGTTTTTTGCAAAAATCGAGCGTCTTGGCTTTAACAAACTTTAAGTCTCCTAAGTTTGGTGATGATTTCATTCTTGTGAGATACTCTATAACTTGCTCGCGCAATATAATATCATCGCCTGTAGTTAATTCATCTTTAATCATTGATACTAGTAATTGTAATGTTGGGAAATTACGATACTCTGTATAAAAGCTAAAAAATCTGTCACACAAAAACTGAAGGTACTTTAATTCAAAATAATCATATTGCATTATTTCAATCATTTGTGCAGACCAATTGTGATCTTTTAATAATGCTTGAAATATTTTTTCTTGGAAGTCTTTTCCATATTTTGAAAAGTAGTTTGGATTTTCCATCACCATAATTTTCCTTTAGTTAAGGTTCTTAATAAATAACTGTGTCTTAAAAAATCAATATTCTTTATATTGTTTTCATTTAAGTGTTTAATTGCTTTGATATTATTCCATGCAGGATTAAAATTTTCAATATTATAATCAATTCTTTTTGTTTGGTCATGTACTAAGTTATCAACGTCCAATCTAACCAATCTAATGTTACGCTCAATTAACTTTTCACTGTCTTTAATAGATTTATATATCTTTTTCTTTGGATGTTCTTGGTGTTTAACGTCGTTATCAATAAACAATTGCGATGTGTTGTTTTGGAAATCTTCTTTTAATAACAATTCAGAAAATTCTTTAGATAGTTTTTTGTATCCAACACCTTGTACACCCGGAATATTGTCAGACTTGTCGCCAACAATCGATTTTGCTAAACAAAAGTTATGAGGATGTACACCATACTTCTCTACAACCTTAGCTGTATTAACAAATGATTTTGAGTTAGGAGAATATATGATGCAATCCTCATCAATCAGTTGATAAAAATCATGGTCACCAGAAACTATTATTTTATTTTTATCTTTAAGTTTATATTTGCACATATAACCTATTGCATCATCTGCCTCAGCGCCTTCTACATAAATTTGACAAACTGGTAAATTAGATAAAATACCAATAAGCGTACTCATTTGAAAGTTTCTATTTTCTAATGAATCAGGCAACTCTTCTTTATCATAGTATCGATTCATCTTAGGCGGTCGCTTTCCTTTTTTATAATCTGGGTATAGATCACGTTTTCTTTTAGAACCACCGCCTTCCCAAACAACAATAACACTTTCAGGATTGCACTTTTCAATCATATTAACTACATTGTAGTAAAAACCAACAATACCTCCAATCTGTTCACCATTGTCAGACATTGCTGGGTGTGCAATATAATGACGCATAAATACATTTAATGCGTCAAATATCAATACTCTATTTTTTATCATTACATGTCCAGTTCGTCTGCGAGTGCCTTCATCTCTTCGTATGATTCTGTGTCAATGTCTACACCTGCTGATGTGCCCATTTTCTTTACCATAGCATCTTTAAGTATGATATCAACAATCGGGCCCCAAAAGTCATCTTCTATGATTTCATTAAATTCAGTTTTTCTAAACTTTTTAGAATCAATTACCGTGCCGTTTTCATCAAATAATTCTATAGACTTCCAACCACCCACTCCTGACACTAGGTATGATCGCTTAGCTTCGTCATCATCGTAAGCAATACCATGTTTTCTTAACAAGTCAAACATCTCTTCATGCTCAACAATGCCCTTTCCGAAATGAATTTGGAAATTAACCTTTCTAAAAGGAGGCGCCACTTTATTTTTAACAGTTTTTGCCCAAACTTGAATTCCAATTACATCTTCACCGTCTTTGATCTGTTGGCCTGCACCAAGTTTAATTCTAATTGACGAGTGGAAAGGGATGGCTTTGCCGCCAGGTGTAGTATCAGGGTCACCATACATTACGCCTATCTTTGTTCTTATCTGATTTAAGATAACAAAAAGTGTATTAGTTTGACCTATAACACCTGTTATCTTACGCATGCCTTTTGATATTGCTCGTGCCTGTAAACCTATTGTTTCTTTATCATAATCACCTAATAGTTCAGCTTTTGGTGACGAAGCTGCAACTGAGTCCCAGATGATGGTAATTGGTACATCTTTTTCCATTGCCCGAGCTTTTAAGATTGTCTTTTCAGCTAGATCAAGTACTTCTTCGGTACAGTGTGTGTCAACATAAACAAAACGCTGTGCCACATCAACACCTAAGTTCCCTAGATTCTGGATCGACGTTGCGTTTTCAGTATCTATATAAACCACAATGCCACCCATTTGTTGGGTACTGCGGGCTATCTGCGTTGCTACATGAGATTTACCAATAGAGGGCGGTCCAAATATTTCTACAATTCTACCTTCTGGAAAACCACCGTCAGGTTGATTTGCGCAAATATAATCTAACATTTTAGAACCAGAAGAAACCCATCTTTTTACTTGTGTTGGGCTTTCATCTTCAGAAAGATTATATGCTACTTTAGTTTTGTAGTCTTTGTTTAATGATTTAATTAGCTGGGATGTGAAATCGTCGTTTTTAGCCATCATCTACTCCTTTGTGTTTAGTAGATTATATAGCGTATAATTTGATTTTTCAAGTAATAAGGTTGATTAATTTTTTTTGTTCTAGTATAGACCTTCGAAGGTTGGATTCCCAAATAATGTTGTCTAGGTAGAGTGATTCTTTTAAACCTTTTTCCCTAGCTGCCATCCGGCTTTTACCTCTTATCGGACTCTTGTATGCTTCTACATCAAAGTCATCAAACCCGCCACCTTGTGACGCAGCTAAAACTCTTGCTACTTCTGGGCCGGCTTTTTTTGCCATGGCTGGCGCAAACTTGGTGATCGCTGCCAAAATAATGTCTAAGGCAGGATCTTTTATCACAGAAAGATCTCTTAAGAAATTACCGAACATTCTTGTTGATTTACCATCAACGACTTTTCCCGATATGATGTTTTTAATATAAACTCTGGCAACCTTTCCGCTTTTACTTACACTTGCAGCACCCCTAACAGCTCCAGGTAACACTTCACCAGCAGCTGCTGTGAACTTAAAACCTGACCCAGCTCTTCCTTGGAATGTACCTAGCGACCCATAAGTTTTTCCAACTAGTGGTTTAAGTAAATCATCCATCAGCGCTGTATTTGCTGCTATAAATTCATCTAAATATTTAACTAAACTAGCGCGACCACCAGCTGCTGCTTTCCATATATTCCTTCCTAAGCTTTTCAATACTGACTTACTAGCTTTTGAAGTGGCTTTGGCCGCGGCAATTGATGCCGCTTTTGAAGAACTTGACGTAGTGGAAAATGCTTTTGATGCCGCTTTTCTTCCAGCGTCATCTAAATTACTAAACATCCATTTTTTAACTTTTGGATTTTTGGCTAATATTTTTACTAATTTATCACCAGAAACTACACCCATTCCCAAAATCTTTCCGGCATCGTCCAAGTAATTCATTGTCAATCTTCCGCCAACAATACCCGATATTTGTGCTGATGTTGAACCCGCATAATTGAGTTTTGCGCCCTTTATAGTTAACTTTGCAATGTCATCAGATGCTTTTACTGTAATACCTAGGAGTGCTTTCTCTAATGCTCTTCCTGCTGACGTTTTTGCTGCAGTTATAGCCTTTCCAACCTTGGTCCCTTTTAATGCTGCAGCTGCGTCGTCTAACTTATCCTTAGAAGTTTCAAATGCTTTTTTTAAAATATTTTTGACAAGGGCAGGAGAGTCTTTTACATTTGTCTTACCTAGACTTTTTAATCCTGCTACGAGAACGCCTAAACGCTTAACAAACTCATCAATTGCGCCTTTTAAAGTCTTCATAACTTTTGAAAGAAAACCTGATCCACCTAGTTTGGCTTCTAATTTAGCAACATCGTCGCCGCCTCTTCCAACCAGTTTTGCCATTCCGGCTGCTGCTTTTTTAAAAAGGTTTATTGCACCAATAAAAAAGCCCTTTCCTTTTGTTAAAGCAGTCATGGCGCCTTTTGCAAGTAGACCACCGGCGCCAGTTATAATATTTTTCACACCTTTTGCAAACCCTTGCAAAATAGCTTTCATACCTCCGGCTGCCGGCATTGGAAACAATAAAGCTTGAGCAGAAAAGAACACACTGATAAAAGGGAAAAACCACTCCAGGAATGGTTTGTCTATATTGTTTTGAAATTCAGGTGTATATTTTATTAGGCCGGCAATACCAGCAGCCTGGCCTACACCGCCACCAACCATTTGACCAACAGTAATTCCTACATCTGCGACTGTGTCTAATATACCTTCACTTAGTAGCTTATCTTCTTTAAGCATCGATTCGTATAAGTCAAAATGACCCGCAACAAGCATATGTGATCTCAAGCTAGCCCGTTCCTCTAATATCACTTCTTTAAAATAAGGATATAACTCTTTTGCTAGTTCATTTACCTCTTTTATTGAGACGTGTTCTAATAGCTGTCTTTCAAGCTGGGATCTTAATTGTTTTCGAGTTACTTTCATCTCTACTCCATCATTAGTATATTATATATATCAAGAACAGACACAAAAAAGCCCGGGCAATATTGCTCAGGCCTAAAATAATTTTTAATTTTGTATTAACTCATTAGATCAGAGAATGCATCGTCTAAATTAGAGTATGATTCGCTTTTACTATCACTAGTATTTTTTGGAGTTGTGTCGCTACTCTTTGTTTTACTTCCAGACCAGTCAGATCCTTCAGTTTCAACCTCGTCACTATTAAGCCAGCTATTAATAATATTACTTAACTCATCATAAGACTTTGTCTGGAAGATGTTGTTAACATCTGGAATATTAGATAGCCATTCTTTTGCTTGTTTTGCATCTTTAGACACCGGTGATGACTTTCGTTTAGGTAATACTTCAGTCTTAGCCCACTGTTGACCCGGAGGCTTAGTGCACTTAATTTTAACATCAGTACCTACCTTAAGATCTGTGATATCGCCGTAATCTTCATCCATCATCAATGATAATAATGCTTGATATACTAAC
>Ga0209816_1001440_pt1 | contig 17806 bp, 17 predicted proteins | sample CoawatmetaG01DNA_FD_187509 | JGI IMG/M metagenome (GOLD analysis project Ga0209816, IMG submission 187509) | Marine microbial communities from the West Antarctic Peninsula - Coastal water metaG017-DNA (SPAdes) (version 2) | ecosystem: Environmental > Aquatic > Marine > Coastal ... | reverse complement strand
CAGTAGCTTTTTGGTTAACATCCATAATCTTTGAAGATTTATAGTTCTGAGCTTCAACACTTTTTTTGCGGAGCTGTCCTGTTAACTTAAGGCGAATATTTTTTGATAAATGTAGAAAAATAAATTGAACCAGTGAATTTCTAAGAACTTTTTTTAATTTTTGATAGTTAATATCATCAGTACAAAGACTATCCCCATGAATAAGAAGAAACTTCTTTGTATTGTGTTCAAGTTCATAGGGCTCATTGATTAATTTGCAGCCAGTTTCAGTTTCAAATTTATGTGATAACAGAAAATCTCGATTTCCAACCATTACAAAGACCTTAGTTTCTTTTGTTAATTCTTTTAAACAGGAAATAATAGCGTTGTGAGTTTTAATTGAAACGTCATCTCCTAGCCATGTATTGAATAAGTCCCCTAAAATAAATAACTGATCTACTTTGGTTGCATGATTCTCACAAAAGGTATTAAAAAAATTAACCTTATCACCCTCAATGTTTGTAAGGTGAAGATCTGAGATGATTAATGAAGTTGACATACTTTTATTAGCCAGAACTTAATCTGGCCCATAAACTACTCTTTAATAGAAGCTTTAATAATAATAACAGCCTCGCCAGGAACGTCAGCATGACCACCTAAGTTTAAAGTTTCAACTTTTTCGATTTTATCAACAACATCTTTCCCTGCAACAACTTCACCAAAAACGCAGTAGCCCCATCCATCTTGGCCTGGAAAATCTAAAAATTGGTTGTCATTAGCATTAATAAAAAACTGTGAACTTGCAGAGTGAGGAGCCGCTGTTCTAGCCATTGCAACACTATATTTAACATTCTTTAGGCCATTTTTAGCTTCATTTTCAATGTTGGCTTTAGTGGGTTTTTGCTGCATATCTTCAGTCATGCCACCACCTTGCACCATAAAATTAGGAATAACTCTATGGAAGATAGTCCCATCAAAAAAGCCATCCTCTACATAATCGGTGAAGTTCTTAGCTGTAATTGGCGCTTTTTCGGCGTCAACATTGATGTGAATTTCACCCATATTTGTCTTTAAAATAATCATGTTTTGTCTCAGTTCGTTTAAAACAGAGAATTATAACTTATTTACTTAACAGTGCTTTCATTAAGAGCAACGTTCAAGTATAATTCATCCCTTTTTAGCAATCAGATTAGGATTTGTTATGTACGCAGTCATTAAAACAGGTGGTAAACAATATAGAGTTTCTGAAGGTGAGACCCTTAAGATTGAGAAACTTGAAGTTGAGCCTGGAAAGAAAGTAACCTTTGATGAGGTCTTAATGGTCGCAGATGGTGATAAAGTTCAGGTTGGCTCTCCATTAGTTGCTAAGGCTAGTGTTGAAGCTAAAGTAATCTCTCAAGGCAAAGGCAAAAAAGTACACATTTTAAAATTCAGACGTCGTAAGCACTCTATGAAGCAACAAGGTCATCGTCAGTTGTTTACTGAAATTCAAATCGATAAAATTAAGGCATAAGGAGTAATCTATGGCACATAAAAAAGCAGGCGGTAGTACTAATAATGGTAGAGATTCAGAATCCAAAAGACTTGGTGTAAAGCGTTTTGGCGGTCAAGTTGTATTAGCTGGAAATATTCTAGTTCGTCAAAGAGGAACTAAATTTCACCCAGGTACTAATGTTAAAAAAGGTAGAGACGATACTTTGTTTGCAGTTGCTGATGGAAAAGTGCAGTTTGAAAAGAAAGGTAAATTCAATCGTCAATACGTTTCAATTCAAACAGCTTAGCAATCTATCTGTACTTATTTTAAAAAGCGCCTTCTGGCGCTTTTTTGTTATTAATCTCATTTATAATTAGTCTTATTATGAAATATTCAATCGTTTTTCCAGGCCAAGGCTCTCAATCTCCAGGCATGCTATCTGATTTACGCAGTAATTTCTCAGTTATAAATGAGATTTTTCAAGAAGCAAGTGATGCAATTAATGTAGACCTGTGGAAGATCATTAATGAAGATCAAGAGTTATTAAACCTTACTGAGAACACTCAGCCAATAATGCTTGCAGCAGGCTATGCAACATATAAAGTTTTAGCAGGTGAAGTTAGTTTATCACCTATCTTTATTGCTGGTCACAGTCTTGGTGAATATACGGCTCTTGTAGCCTCTGGATCTTTAAGCTTTTTTGAAGCCGTAAAATTAGTGAAAAAAAGAGCCGAACTTATGCAAGTAGCAGTGCCAAGTGGTTCAGGCTCTATGGCCGCTATATTAGGGCTTGATGACGTAAAAGTTATTGAAATATGCTCTCTTGCTAATGAAGTTGGCGTAGTTGAAGCTGTGAACTTTAATTCACCAGGTCAAGTAGTTATTGCTGGAGAAAAAAAGGCAGTAATCCATGCATGTGAGTTAATGAAAGAGGCAGGTGCAAAACGGGCATTAGTCCTTCCAGTGAGTGTTCCATCACATTGTTCGCTTATGAAAGATGCTGCAATGGATTTTAAACACTCAGTTGAAACTATTAATTTTCAAATGGGGAGTGAAAAAGTCCTGCATAATGTCGATGCTGATTATTCGAATAATATTGAAGATTTAAGATCTAAATTAGTTGAACAACTCCATAAACCAGTTCTTTGGACTTCAATAGTTCAAAAAATGAAAAAATCAGGCGTGGAAAAATTGATTGAAGCTGGGCCAGGAAAAGTGCTAGCTGGACTTACAAAGCGGATTGACAGATCTCTTAGTGGTTCGGCTATAATTGATGTAACTACATTAAAATCTACGATAGAGGAGATATCAAATGCTTAATGGAAAATTAGTTTTAGTAACAGGAGCAAGTAGAGGAATTGGTCAGGCAATAGCTATGACTTTAGGTGCTGCTGGTGCAACCATAATTGGAACAGCGACAACTGAAGAAGGCGCTAATAATATTTCCAGAGCTTTTTCTGATAATAAGATTTTAGGTAAGGGTATGAAGCTGAATGTAACTGATAATGATCAAATTTCAAACCTTATGCAAGCAATTACTCAAGCGTATGGCTCTATAGATATTTTGATTAATAATGCTGGAATTACTAGGGACAATATCCTGCTTCGAATGAAGGAGGAAGAATGGGATGAAATTATAAATACAAATCTTTCTTCAGTTTATAAGATGTCTAAGGCTGTTCTAAAAGGTATGGTAAAGCAAAGATCTGGCCGAATTATTTCTATTACTTCAGTTGTTGGAGCTATGGGTAATGCTGGGCAGTCAAATTATGCTGCTACTAAGGCTGGAATTATGGGTTTTACTAAGTCATTAGCGAGGGAAGTTGGCGTTAGGGGTATTACAGTTAATGCAATCGCACCAGGCTTTATTGAAACAGATATGACTGACAGTCTTACTGAAGATCAAAAAGCGACTCTATCATCTCAAATTCCGATGGGAAGGCTTGGGACTGTGAATGAAGTAGCACATGCGGTTTTGTTTTTAGCATGTGAAAGTGGTTCATACATTACAGCTCAAACACTACATGTTAATGGAGGAATGTACAGTACCTAATTCTTTTTAATTACTTTTAAAGTAATGCTTCAATTAATTGGATCCTTAAGAGACTTATAAAATATTAATAACATTGCTATGAAAATGCTAACCAAAAGACTACCAAAAAACACAAGAACCGTAATTAATTTTTTATTTATTTGTTTCTGTGGGAGGGCTTTTGAATGAGCGGTTTTCATTAATTCCATTACATTAAATTTGAAATCTATTGGATCAAATTGCTTTAATTTCAATAATTCATTTTCTAGTGGGATGAAGTTTTTAATAAAAAGGGTGTCATCTATACGGTTTTGAAGTGTTCTTAATTTATTGTTGTTGCGAACTTCATGTAATTTATTTTGCATAATGAGTAAATCTTCGATATAGGGATCATCGTTTGTTCGTTTTTCTAGTATTTCAATTTTTTTCAATAATGCTTTTGAGCCATATACATACCATTCAGGAAAAGTTCCATCTAAAAAAATCTCATAAACACTATCACCTTGAGTTGCATTTAACCTAACATTATTAATATTATTATCTTCGATTCCAACATAATTAGCCAATATAGCTTCATCTTTTAATAATTTTATCAAATTAAGGCGTTCTTGTTTTGCTTCAAATCTTGCTCTATAAATCGCATCATTGAGAACTCTTATACTTTCAGCATCAGACTCTTTTATTTTAGAAATTTCAGAAATGCGCTGATTTTTTTCTATAGATGATAAGGCTATAAGTCGATTTGATATTTCATTTATACGTAAGGTATTATTTTGAATAGAAAGAGCCGTAATATCTGAAAAAGTTTTTATTTTTGCACTACTAATTAACTTATTTAGAAACCTTATAATAACTTTAGGATTACTTCCAATAGCGGAAATCGAACGTTTGACGCCTTTTATATCCTCTTGAGCAATTGCAGGCATTTTAGAGATTAATAATGAATCAATATCTATAGAGTCTTTTTCAATTGCGGTTAAAGAATTTTCTTCACTCAAAACTTTTTCTTGAAGTATATTTGAGTCTAAATTATGTAAAAATTGTAAAAAAATAGAGCTAGATGTTTCATCTTTAAGTCCCATTTTGGTCACTATAGTATTTACAGATTCTTTATTCGGCTCCTTAACAGAAGCTTCTATAATATAATTTTGAGTAACTGGAAAGAATTTGGAGCTTGAAGTATATAAATATGCTAACAAAGCACATATGATAGGAATTGCTACTATAAGTTTTACATGCTCTAGTAAAGAGAGCATCACTTTTCTTAAGTCTAATCCATCATTTATGTTAAGACTGTTATTTGTATTACTAATTTTCATTAAATTATTTATAAATATTGATTTGCTAAGTATTTTAACCAATATTAAAGACTATTGTGGGAAGTTTAAAAAGAGTTAATTTTTATAACTAGTTGTTAAGCTTATTTCGCCTAATTTTAAAAAAATCTTGCAATAATTTGCTACATGCATTTTCTAAAATACCACCCTCTACATGAATTTGATGATTGAATACTTTAGAATTGGTTAAGTCAATACATGACCCGCAAACTCCGGTTTTTGGATCATGAGCTCCATAGACAATCCTTTCAATACGTGCATGCATAATAGCTCCAAAACACATTGCACAAGGCTCTAAAGTGACATATAGAGTTGAGTCTTTAATTCGATAATTTTTAAGTTTTTTACCTGCGATACGTAATGCTTGAATTTCAGCATGAGCAGAAGGGTCATTTGTCACAATTGGCTGATTATGAGATTGTGCAATTAACTCGTCATTTCGAACAATAATAGCTCCAACAGGAATCTCATCTTCCTTGTTAGCTTTTTTAGCCTCTGCTATTGCAATTTGCATCCACTTTTTGGTCATTGATCATATTTTTTTTAGTATCATAATTTTATTCAGAAATAGGATATATTTTCAAATCCAATTTCCTGCATAAGCAAGTTTAAGTGCAATGCTAAACATAATCAATGCTATTAGACTATCAAGTATCTTCCAAGAGTATGAATGCCTCATGATTGGCTCTAATAATCTAGCTCCATAACCTAGGGTAAAGAAAAATATGAAGCTTGAGAGTGATGCTCCTAAGGTAAATGCAATCCTACTTTCACCAATAAATTGCTGAGAGACTGAGCCAATAAGAATAACTGTATCTAGATAAACGTGGGGATTTGCAAAAGTTAAAATTGCAATTATTGATAAAGTCGGCAATAGATTTTTAGATTTTGACGAATCAATTACAAAATTTGTATCTGATGTAAAGACAGTTTTTAGTCTGATAAATCCATAACCAGCTAACCAAAGGGCGGAAAGACCAAACAAAATATTTGATATTTGACTAATATAACTATTGAGAAAAATTGATATTCCGACAACACCAGCACAAATCAATACTGCGTCAGAAATTGCACAAAATAGAGCTACATAAAAAACATGTCTTCCAATAATTCCTTGCCTAAAAACAAAAGTGTTTTGAGCTCCTATTGCAACTATCAGAGAAAGCCCAAGAAAAAAACCTGTTAGAAAAGCTGACATCATAATAAGTATTTATTTTTTTAGGAAAAATGAAATTTAATTACATTTATTAAGACTGCCTTTAAAGCTTTCAAATTAAACTACTAAAGGTATTGGGGAAACCATTTATCTTTAGACATCTCAGATCGTACATATTCAAGATCTTCAAGGGTGTCAACACTTACAGCATCACTTTCAACATGCACAGCTCGAATCTTATAGCCATGTTCAATGATTCTAAGATATTCATTATATTCTATTTGCTCAAGATTTCCTTTTTTAAGTTTTGTAAATTCTAGTAGAAATTTTTTTCGAAAAGGAATAATATGATAAGCCTTTAGCATAGGTGAATTTTTTGAGCGAGAATTGGAAGGTATATCAGATCGAGAAAGATATAAAACATCATTGTTATTGTTCAAAACTACTTTTATATCTGATGGAGAGTTTTTTTTGCTATAAGGATTAACTAACATGCCAACATCGATATTAGGGTTGGCCTCTAATTCTGCGACTACTTTATTAATATACAGCGGATTCACTAATGCCTCATCACCTTGAATATTTACAATAATATCTGCATCAATATTTTGAGCAGCTTCTGCTATACGGTCAGTTCCAGTTTTGTGAGATGAGGATGTCATAATTACTTTTCCACCATGCATTTCTACACTTTCTTTAATCTCAATACTGTCAGTAGCTACATAAACTTGATCTAGTTTTTTTGCTAGCAGGCATCTTCTATAAACATGAACAATCATAGGTAATCCACAAATTTCTAATAAAGCTTTACGTGGCAACCTTGAAGACTCAAGTCTGGAAGGTACTATTGCTACTATTTTTGTATTATTCATTTGGTATCTTCATTAAACCAATCAGTTATTCCTTTAAAGTGAGAATACATCAAAGAACTATCAACCTCATAAGTGATGAAGCGCATCCCAATATCGAGTAACCATTTGATATCATCTTTAGATTGAGGAACAAAGCCGCCTGGAAACTTACCTTTATTAGAAATAATTTCCGCTCCTTTTTGAATCGCTTTTAAAACTTTAGGGTGCATTACTTGGCCAGGATATCCTAGGGCTTGAGAAATATCAAATGCACCAAAATATACTACATCAATACCATCTATTTCAGCAATCTCATCAATATTTGCAAGCCCTTCTTTTGATTCAATAATTATTACTGATAGTAATGAATCGTTAGCATAATTTAAATAATCTGAAGTATTGTTATTATTAAACCCGCCAGCTTTTGAAAAAGGAGTGAATCCACGTTGACCTAATGGATGATATTTGACTGAATTTAAAAATTTTTTACAATCGTTACTGTTGTCAATATGAGGAACAACAAGTCCATGTGCGCCCTGATCAAGAGCTTGAAGTGCCATCCAATCTTGATTGGAAGGTATTCTAACTAGTGGACTGCAATTTTCTGACCCCTCGCATGCAGAAACATGAAGATGTATTTTATCTAAGATAAATGGTCCATGCTCTAAATCAATTATTTGAAAATCTAAGCCAGACTGTGCAAGAGTTTCAGTCAAAAGTGGCGAGGATAAAGTATTCCAAGTACCCAAAACTGGCCTTCCACTTAGTAGTTTTTTCTTTATATTATTCATTTTTATCATTACTCTACCTCAATAAATCTTAAATCATTGATAACTATACAATTAAAATCCTTGAATGAATTTATATCAGATATACCAGTTAAGACTGCAACATTTGAATTAATTTTGGCAGATAAGCCCATTTCAATATCGATTGGACTATCACCAATCATCATCATTTTATCAATGTTAATCCCAGTTTTTTGAGATATAAGACTAACTAAATCAGGTGATGGTTTATTATTTTGAACTGCATCGCCCCCAATAATTTCAGTAAAAAAATGATCTATCTTGAGTGACTCCATTGCTAGGCAAGTTCGACTTGTTATGTCATTAGAAACTACTGCCATAGAAATACCTAAGATTTCTAAATTCTTTAATAAATTTAATGCTCCAGGAAGCAGCCTTAATAAAGGAGTCATATCTTTAGATGTAATTCTATCAATCTCTAGAAAAATTTCTTCAGTATCATTATTTTCAATTTGAACTCCATTTGAGCGAACTATATTAGAGGCTAAGTTAACTATAAATTTACGAGATTTAATACCAACAGGACCAGTTTTTTTTATTTTCCCAGATGATAAATCTACTCCCATAGAGTCTATTAGTTCTTTTTGGATAGTATTTTTTTTACTATGTGAATCGAACCACTTGTCTACAATCATTGTGCTTCTTAGCTTTAACATTGAAGACCAGTAGAGATGAATATCAATTAATGTTCCATCTTTATCAAAAAGAACTATTTCAGGATTAATTTTAATAATTTCTTCATTACTGTTGAAAATTTTAAGCATTAATATCCTTTTTCAGAGAGTTTAATAACTTCAGTTAGTTAGGTGATGAGCTTTCAACTAAATAAGATTTTAAATAGATCTTTAATAGAAATATTCAAATTATATTGAAAGCAAATTTGTATTTTTTAAAGTAATTATCATCCTACTCATTAATCTCACCAACACTAGTGACAACTAGCTCTTTAGCAATCAAGTATCCTTTTTTAATCATTTTAGTGTCATAAAAATTATCACTATCAATGATATCTTTAACAATTTGCCTAGCAAATGTGCCTATAGAGGATCCTTGAAACCTAACTCCAGACTGGTTAGCTAGTTTTGTTGTTAATGAGTTAGTTCCTCCAGATAATAACTGATTAACCTCATTGACTTTTTTATAAATCAAAGAATTAGTACGTTTTCTAAGTGTCATATTAAATTTTTTATTCAGTATATCTGCAGTTGCAATAGCCTGCAAAGTTGTGTTGTAGTTATCCTCTCCACCACTCATAGGATAACCATCAGATTGAATAATCAATCGCTCCTTAGCAATCGATTTTGCTTTTTCTACTCTATTTTCAAATGCAAAATTTGATAAGTGGAGGCGGTCTAAGCACATTGAAATATGACCCTCTGTACAAATCTCACTTACCATTTTCCACTCTTCCATAATAAACTCGTCATCAGCTACAGCAGCATGAAGTTCAATTTGCTCAGCACCTGCTTTAAGGCATTCTGGTAATAATTTTCTAAGGCTTCTATCATTATGTTCATAATGAATTATGTCTGGCTTTGGACAAATAGCGCTACAATTTCCACATCCTATGCACTTATCCTTAATAACAACTAAACTCTCAGGAATGGCATCTGTTGGACATACAGGGATGCATAAATCACATTGCAGGCAAGTATCTAAATTTATATAAGACTTTCTTACATGGTGATCTCCCGGCATGCCAACACTTACCATAATGAATGGTCTTATTTTAAGATTAATATCAAATTCTTGTGCTAGTTTAAATGCAATATCCACGCCATCCATGCATGCTTTTACTACCTCTACATTTGCAGAAATATCTAAGCCTTTTGCGCCAGCTAAGGTGTATAAAATTGATAATCTTTTAACCTCTTCTGCATCTTCATTACCTGCCCCACAAACTAGCTTGAAATACTTTCCATCAGCAAGTAGTGTTGCCATTTGATCAAATCTTGGAGACATATAAATAGACTTTTCTTCAATTGGGTAATTAGTTGGTGTTATAGCAAGTAATGGCAAAGCTCTTTGTAAAGCTGCATATCTCTCAAGCGAAGATAGCATTTCTAATTGCCTCGGATCTGATTCTTCATAACCATCAACTCCTGTGAGTAATATCTGTTTAGCTCCACTTGCAGTTGCAACAGATATTGCGTAATTAATAGCTAAAGCCTTATCTAATATACATCCATTTTCAAATATTTCAAATGAGTTATCTTGTAATCTTAAACCATAATCGTAAATCGTAACTTTTCCAAGCATCTTCTTTAATTCTTCAGGATAAGTAATTAAAGGCATTATTATTGGTTTTTTTAATTTTTTATATCTACTAGATTCAATTAATACACGTGACTCATGACAAGCAATATATGCAGTAACAAGATCTTCTGGAATAAACTCATTAAGATTTAAGCAGAGGACAACAGGTTTTTTTCTCTCAATGTACCCTTTAATCTCTTCAACATATTTTTTTGTACTTGGCCCAGAACCAATAATTAAAATATCTTTACCACGGGCCCAGTTTTTTGCTGACCACTCTCCATTTTCATTCCCTGAAGTTCCAGATACTGCTTTCATCATATTTTCAAAACTATAAAAAGACGCACCAGAAGTTTTGAGGAAATTAATTGCAGAAAGTATCTGTTCAGTGTCATAACGCTGATCACCAGACATTTCTTGAATATAGGTTGGATGAATATTATGAATAGCAGATAAAAAATAATAAATATTGGGACCCCAGTTGTATTCATTTTTTAAATTATTAAAATCATTTATTGCTAAGGGAAATAGTGGCTCTGGACTATAATCACCAAACCCTTTGGAAACAATTTCGACTAGCAGGCCTTCAAGCTTTGCATTTCCCGCTCCTCTTCCCATTCCAAGTATAGTTGCATCAATAAAATTTACACCACATTCAATTGCCTTTATCGAATTAGATAATGCTTGATTTTTATTGTCATGAGTGTGAATGCCTATTGGACCATTCCATTCTTTTTTTATTGCACTAGTAATCATATCGACTGAATCAGCTTCTAAATTCCCAAGAGAATCGGCAAAATAAAGAACTTCAATAGAGCCCCAAGTTTTTATATTTTTAGCTAGATCTGAAATTGAATCTGATTCTAAAGAGCTAATTTGCATAATGTTTAGAAACACACGGTAACCAAGAACTTTAAGGTTAATAGCAATTTCTTGACATCCTGCAAGATCCTTAGGATGAGTTGCAATTCTAACTATATCAACTGGAGAATCTTTTTTTTCAGAAAATAAAATATTGACTGCTTCAGTTATTCCACCATCATAATTAATCAGTTCACTAGCATTAATCATTACTGCGTAGTCAACACCACTTGGTAAGTTTAAATCTTTTAAAAAATCATCCAAACTATATGCAAATGGACCTAAAAATTTTGATTTAGAAATAAAGCGAAATCCTATTTCTACTATATCAACTTTAGACTGAGAAATTGCCTTCAAATATTTTTGTACTATTGACTTATGAAAATTCCAGTCACAATAATAACCACCATCTCGAAAAGTACAATCTAATACAGATATTTTATTTTTATTCATTTTAAGTTTCTCGTATATATAATTAAAACTGAAAAAATTAGTAATTGTTAACAACTAATTTACTATCTTTTTTTTGTGTTTATTCTAACAAATCATATGATACTATAAATATCTTAGAAAAAATATTTACAAGTCCAGCCTACTATTGGATTTTTTTATTGCTATTTGTGAATATAGTTAATCAACTTTTTTTCTGCACCTTTCAATAATGTCCTTCTAAAAAAATAAAAGTAATGGTTTATGAGGGAAAGAATTGAGTTAAAAATACTATTGCATCTTTTTGTGGCAAGACTTATCCTTTGAAAATTCTTAGTGTTATAGCGGTTTGGTTCTTATGCTGATGGAATAACTACCGTTCATAAAATAGTCAGAAACTATAATCATTATTTGATTTAATTTTGCCAAATATTTCTAACCAAAAATCTTTCATATAGGTGCTACCTGAATAAGAAAAGTGATCTGAGTTAATGTAAAGGCTTTTATTTTCGATATATGGGCTACAAAAATTTTCATCGCAAAATGTATCTTCAAAAGAAATAAAACTAGATTTTGATTCGGACATTATTCTTTCAAATATATTGGAATCTTGCTTATATGTATCGAATTTTATTTTAATACTTTGTCCAAATTTCTTATAAACATTAGGATCAGTTATTGTTTTGTTAAGAACTTCATAGCGAGGCATTTGTTTGACAAAAATGTGGTTAATCATGTTCTTTTTTAAAAATTTTATTGTCTGAAATATACTATTTTCAAAACTTTTAGAACAGTCTAGTTTGGATTTACATATATCAACTGTTGATCCTGCTATGCCATCATTAAGATATCTATTGAACGCTGAATACAAAATAACAATGTCATATTTTTCCTTCTCATTCATTAAATATTTTTCGAATATCTTTTGGTTAAATTCTTCACATATAAGATTATTCTTGCCAAAAACCATATTCGTTGTTTTATATAAAGCTGGGCATCCCCACATAGGGGAAAAATCAATATTAATTTCTAATTTTCTTCCAGCTTGAATTATTCCATCCATCGATGAATTAAGAAGACTATCTCCAATGAATAAAACTCGCAGATTGCCTATATGCTCTTTATCATTAGACAAACACAATATATTTTCGATGCCTGAAGTTGGATACGAACAGGAAACATAAGGACTCCATTTATTTACCAGATCTTCATTGTCATGGCCTTTTATAAGAGATTGATGGATAAAAAACCCAACTACACTAAAAAAAACTATTCCTATCACAGAAAAAATAAAGATTGTATTGCGCGAAGTTTTCTTCTTCGATCTGAATGGTTTTTCAATAAACTTCCAGCTAAAGTAACCCATTATCAATGAGAATAGGCATAAGATTATTATGAAAATGTCTGACATTTCATCCAACAGCCTCAGTCGAGCAAAGACAAGTATAGGTTGATGCCATAAATATGCGCTATAAGAAATAAGGCCTACCCCAACAATAGGTGCAAAACTTAGTAACTTGTAAACAATAGTATTTGGGACTGCAGACAAAATTAACAAGCCTGTACCAACTGTTGGAATCAAGGCATACAAACTTGGAAAAGGCGTACTTTCATCAAAAGCAATAATAGAATAAATAATCATACCAAGCCCTAAAAGACTTAATATTTGATTAATATTGTGAGATTTAAGATAACTTTTATGTTGCAGATAAAAAGATAAAAAAACCCCAATTAATAATTCCCAGACTCTAGATGGTAGTAGATAGAATGTAGGAATTGGTTGATTAAATGCACCCCAATGAGCGAACCCTAAACTGATTGAAAAAATAATGAACAGAAAAGTTAATACCCATCTAACTCCTAATTTCCAGGTAAGTAGTAAGAATAGTGGAAACAAAATATAATACTGCTCTTCCACCGCTAAGCTCCAAGTGTGAAGCAAAGGTTTGAATTCTATGGCAGCAACAAAATACCCAGTTTCTAGCCAAAATAGAATATTTGATGAAAATGTTGTTACTCCAACTAAACTTTGTCCAAAGTCTCTAAGACTACTTGGCAGTAGCCAGAGCCAAGCAAAAGGTAGGCATACTAGCATCACAAAAAATAATGCAGGTAAAATTCTTCGGGCTCGCCGCTCATAAAAGTTTACTAAGCTAAACTTGCCTTCAGCCATTTCAGAGATAATTATGGTGGAAATCAAATAGCCGCTGATTACAAAGAATACATCAACTCCAATAAAACCACCACTGAACCATTTAAAGCCGGCATGAAAGAGAATTACTGGTAATACCGCTAAAGCTCTTAAGCCATCTATCTCTGATCTATAATTCATTTTTAGTTCTATTCAGTAACAAAAGAATTTATAATCAATGATTTTAATAGGTTTTTACTCATTCCCACTCGATAGTTGCAGGAGGTTTTCCTGAAATATCATATACGACTCTAGAAACCCGAGAAATTTCATTCATGATTCGATTAGAGACATGATCTAAAAAGTCATATGGAAGTCTTGCCCATCGAGCTGTCATAAAGTCAATTGTTTCGACAGCACGAAGCGCTATAACATAATCGTATCTTCTTTCATCACCAGTAACACCTACTGATTTAACTGGAAGGAATACTGCAAATGCCTGATCAACCTTATCATATAAGCCCTCATTATTAAGCTCTTCCATGAAGATATGATCTGCCTTCCTTAAGATATCAGCATACTCTTTTTTAACTTGACCAAGAACTCTGACACCAAGACCAGGTCCAGGGAATGGGTGCCGGTAGAGCATTGATTTTGGAAGACCAAGCTTTACTCCAATCTCTCTAACTTCATCTTTAAATAACTCTTTAAGTGGTTCAACCAAATCAAACTGCATATCATCTGGAAGTCCACCAACATTATGATGAGACTTAATAACTTTCGCTTTGCCTGAGGCTGCTCCTGCTGATTCAATTACATCGGGATAAATAGTGCCTTGAGCTAGAAATTTAATATCTTTCAGTTTTTTTGATTCTTGATTAAATACTTCAATAAAGGCTCGCCCAATTATTTTTCGCTTTAATTCTGGATCGCTTACGTCTGAAAGTTCATTATAGAAGTATTCTTGTGCATTAGCTCGCACAACCTTGACACTAAGATTTTGAGAGAAAGTTTTCATTACCTCATCACCTTCATCAAGTCTTAGTAAGCCATTATCTACAAAAACACATGTCAATTGATCACCGATAGCCTTTTGAAGTAGGATAGCAACAACTGAAGAATCAACTCCACCAGATAGACCTAAAAGAACTTTTTTATCACCAACTTGGATTTTTAATTTTTCTAACAAATCATCGATAATATTTTCTGTAGTCCAATTTTTTTTACATTTACAAATCGTTGTCAGAAATCTTTCGAAAATTTGAGTTCCTTGCTTTGTATGAGTAACTTCTGGGTGAAATTGAAGTCCATAGTAGTTCTTTTTACTATTAGCAAAACCCGCAATTGGGCAATTATTAGTTGATGCAATTAAGTTAAAGTCTTTTGGGAGCTTTGTAACCTCTATACCATGACTCATCCAGACATCCAGAAGGCTGTGACCTTCCGGATTGATTTCATCCTGTATGTCAGTTAAAAGTGTTGAGTGATTTCTGGCGCGAATTTTTGCAAAACCAAATTCTGCTTTATTAGCAGTTCTAGCCTCACCCCCAAGCTGAATAGCCATAGTCTGCATTCCATAGCATATCCCTAATATTGGAACGTTTAAGTTAAATACAATATTTGGCGCTCTTGCTGAACCATCTTGACTAACTGTATCAGGCCCACCAGAGAGAATAATGCCACTGGGCTTAAATTTTTCAATAAAATGGGGGTTAACATCATAGGGAACTAATTCGCAATAAACGCCAATTTCTCTGACTCGTCTTGCAATGAGTTGGGTATATTGTGATCCAAAATCAAGGACTAAGATTTTATTTTGTTGCAAGTTGGCCATAAAAAGATTTACCTTTAGAAACAGTTTTTAATACTTTATATTTTAATGAAAATAAGAGATCGGTACATTACTAAAACACTTTTAAGCTATACAATAATTGTCCTTGTTGTTTGGGTTAGTATCTATAGTTTTTTTAATTTTTTATCAGAACTAAATAGCGTTGGAAAATCGGGATACACAATCCTATCGGCCTTTACTTATATTATTTTTCAGCTTCCTGAAATTGTATATAAGCAAGCATCACCCATAATATTACTAGGCTGTATTTTGGGTATGGGGCACTTAGCAACTACAGGACAACTTCTTATTTTTCGAGTATCTGGTGCTTCGATATTAAAAATTACATTACTTACTTTAAAAAATTCCCTTATCTTTGTACTTTTTTTTATTTGTATAGGGGAGTTTTTAGCTCCAATTTCAAGTAGTTTTGCTGAGAGTGGTAAGTCAAATGCTATGGAAAATTCTAGTAGATCTATCAATCAGAATGGTTTTTGGATTAGAGATGGCGATAACTTTATTAATGTTAAAAGAAATATCGATGGGACATTATTTAGTGGAGTTACTATTATTGAAGTTAATTCAGCAAATAAGATAGAAAGAGTTACTAAATCAGATCATGCTATTTTTGATGGAGATTCTTTAAATATGAAATGTACAAAAGAGACTGAAGAGTGCCCTAGTAGCAAAATTTTTTCTATTGATGAATCAAATATTTTTGATAAGATTTCTTTAAAAGAGCGTAATTCTTACAATAAAAAAGTTTCATTTGACAAAGATTTAATTGATAGTCTTAAAAAAGAACCTAAAGACCTTACGACGTGGACTATTATTAAGCAGATTCAATTTTTATCTGACAACAAATTAAGATCTGGAATTTTTGAGGTTGAGCTATACAAGAGATTAATTATGCCGCTAACACTTATTGCTATGATTTTATTGGCGATGATGTTTATTTTTGGATCTTCAAGGGATGTAAGTCTGGGAAAAAAAATATTTTTTGGAGTTGCTCTTGGCTTGTCATTTGAAATGCTGACTAGAATTGCTAGCGCAATGACTTTGAGTCTTCACTTTAGTCCTCTTATAAGTGCTATATTACCTTCTACATTAGTAGTGATTATTTCAGCAATATTATTAATTAAAAAATCTATGAGCTAATTATATGACTCAGGCCGATTCAAAAACTGCTAAGCAAAAACTGGAAATACCCAATCGATTTGAAGTTATTCTTCTTAATGATGATTACACTTCAATGGATTTTGTAGTCGATGTTTTGCGGAGATTTTTTCATAAAGAGTTTCAAGCTGCTGAAGTAATCATGCTTAAGATTCATATAGATGGAGAGGCGGGATGCGGAACTTATTCATACGACGTTGCCCAAACAAAAGTTTCACAAGTCATTGAATATTCTAGAAAGAATAATCAGCCGCTGATGTCCGTTTTACGGGAAGTGATTATATAAATGTTTAGGGTTTGAATTGAAACAAGTGATAAAATTTCTTTATTATTAATATCCAATTATAAATTTATTATGTTTATTAAAACAATTGACTCATTAGATGAAGGGCTAAATATTTTTTGGAGTGATAACTCATCTAGCTGTTATCCTTGGTTTTGGCTCAGAGACCACAGTGAAAGTTCAGAGGATCTTCACCCAGAAACCAAACAGCGCCAGATTGATTCGTTCAGTAAGCCTCTTAATAATAATGTTATTAAAGTGTGGATTGATGAGGCCTCAAAAAGTGTCTATGTTAAATGGGCTGATCAATCACAAAGTTGTCTTTCTTTTAGCCTTCTTCAATCTATGGTAGATCCGAGCCCTCCTCAATCAAAACCAATGAAGTTAGCAAAAATTTGGAATACGCCTCTAGAGATTAATGTGTTTCCTGAAATAACCTATCAGGAGTTTATGAGTGATGGAGGAATAAGAACTTGGCTAAATCATATTCAAAGAGTTGGCTTTGCTTTAGTAACAGAGGCTCCTGAAACTCCAGAGGCAACAAAAGAACTTATGGAAAGAATGGCTTATATTAGAAACTCTATTTTTGGAGGCTTTGCTGTTTGGGATAATAAGCTTGAAAATCCTGATGATACTGCCTTTACATCACTATCTATTGAGCCTCATACAGATGGAACATATGTTCATGACGCGCCAGGACTTCAAACCTTGCACTGCATAAAAAGAGATTCTGTTGGTGGTGAAAATCAATTAATTGATGGCCTTGCAATTGCAGAAAAGATGAGGCATGAGTATCCTGATGCATTTAATATTCTGTGTAATGTTAATATTCCTGGGCGCTATATCAAGCCAGATACTTATTTAGAGGCGCATCGACCTTTATTCCGTATCAATGATAATGGTGACGTTATTCAAGTAAGCTTTAATAACCATGACCGCGCGCCTTTTAGGTTGGAAAATGAGCTAATGGTTAAGTTTTACGAAGCTTATAAGATATTTCATAATCTAGCAAATGATTCAAGTCATCAATTTGAGTTCATGTTGGATCCTGGAAAAGTGTTAACGTTTGACAATTGGCGCCTTCTTCATGCGCGTTCTTCTTTGACAGGGTATCGACAACTTTGTGGTGGCTATCATAACAGGGAAGATTTTGAAAGTAAATTGAGATCTATCTAACTATTTATTTAAGATTAATTTGAAT
>Ga0209816_1001432_pt1 | contig 17840 bp, 20 predicted proteins | sample CoawatmetaG01DNA_FD_187509 | JGI IMG/M metagenome (GOLD analysis project Ga0209816, IMG submission 187509) | Marine microbial communities from the West Antarctic Peninsula - Coastal water metaG017-DNA (SPAdes) (version 2) | ecosystem: Environmental > Aquatic > Marine > Coastal ... | reverse complement strand
ACTTATGAGTATGCTACAGACTACTGGCCTATTGCTACATCTACAGGAACTCCCCGTTACTATTCACGGAAAACGAATGGATCAATTTACATCGTACCAACACCTACATCAGCTTTGTCAGGTATTGTTCAAACAGCGTCACGGCCTTTAGCTCTTGCTTCGGCAACAGGCACAAGTGTGACAGTTTCAAACTATTACAGCGAGTATTGCTATAATGCTTTATTTTATGGTTGTATGTTAGAAGCCACTATGTACATGAAAGATTGGAATACTCTTCCAGTTTGGCAAGGACAGTACGACAACGCAGTAACTGCGCTACGTAATCAGGCTCGTAGAACTAGACAAGACGATATGGAAATCGCTGCTAGTCCTGCTGGTGGACCCGACACAATTATACAAGGAACAAGCTAATGCTGCCAACAACAAAGAAAACTAACAGTAAAAAGAAAAATAAAGATAATAAAGGTAAAGGCTTTCGCTTTATGGGAGTTGATTTTGGCAAAGATAGAACTAAGGGTAAAGTAGAAGCTAAAAGTGGTGGACGATTAACTGATAAAGATAACTCAGCTATTGTTTTAGACAGTAAAACTAAAACCAAACGTAAAGTAAAAAAAGCTAAAGCTGGTGGTCGTTTAACTGATAAAGATAACTCAGCTATTGTTTTAGACGGTAAAACTAAAACCAAACGTAAAGTAAAAACAGCTAAAGGCGGCGGTTCTTTAAAAGATGTTCCTGCTAATAAAACAGGTCTTGCTAAACTTCCCTCAAAGGTACGAAATAAAATGGGATATGCTAAAAGCGGCGGTAGTATAAGCGATACTAAAAATGCAAAGCCAAAGTCTAATCCAAAAAGAAGTTCTGTTGATCCAAAAACTGGTGCTACTCGTGGATCAGGTGCAGAAATGGTACGTGCTAAAAAAATGGGCGGTGGTCAAGTAATGAAGTATAAGAAGGGCGGCATGGTATATAAGCAAGGTGGCGGCGTTGTAAAAGCTTCTAATAGTGGTGATAGTCTTATTGCTGCTTGTTATGACTGATGGCTATAAGTCGTGCCAGCATTAGACAGCAAGTTACTAAGGGCGGTCGAAAGAAAAAGAAAAAGAAACCGCCGCTTGGTTCTGGTAAACGATTTAAAAAAACAGTTTCTAATTTAAAAAAACGTGGGGCTAAGAACCCTAAAGCTTTAGCAGCATACATTGGAAGAAAAAAATATGGTGCTAAGAAATTTGCTGCAATGGCTGCAAAGGGAAGAAGGAGAAAATCATGAAGAAAACTTATTTAAGAGGGCCGCACAGTTTGCTGGCCTATCCTGCTGACCTTAATGCTATTACTGGTAAGCCTACTGGTCAGGGTTTCGGTGCTGCACGCAAAGGTCCGTCTGTTGTAGGTAAGTCTGAGAATGTAGTTGTAGATTATTCTATGGACGAAAAAGTTATTTACACTGAAAAAGCTGGAGAGTAGTTATGCTTAAAAAAGAAACTATTAAAGAAAGAAATGCTCGTAAAATAAAAGAAAGAAAAACAAGAAGAAACGAAATAAACAGCGCAAAAAAAAGTAAGCAAGCAATGATAGAAGCAAAAAGGAGAGGGACAAGAGCTAAAAATCCTGATGCTGTTTCTGTACGTAATTTACCTAAACCAGCTAAGAATCCTGATGCTGTTTCTGTACGTAATTTACCTAAACCAGCTAAGAATCCTGATGTTCTTAAAGTAGCAAATTTATTAAAAAATACTCCTCGTGGTTCAGATGCTCCAATAACACGATCTACTTCTGGTACAGGGACTCGAAAAGCACAGCCTCTGTCTAAACCTAACCCGCCTAGACGACCTACTGTTGGAGGTAATATGATGGGCGGTACTCCTCCGGGCGGTGGTACACTATCTAAAAAAGATGCTGATGAATATGCAGAAGCTTTTGCTTCACCTGATGCTGGTAAGATGTTTGATCTTTCTGAAAAAAACCGTCGTAAAGATATGAATATGCTAGAGCGCGGTTTTGATTCTATTAAGGTAGCAGGAGAACGTGCATCTGCTGATAGAAAGAAACGTGGGCTTAGTGACTACGATATGAATGAAGATGTTTTTGGCAGCCGATCAGGTGGCGGTATAGAAAAAACTATGAAGAAGACTAGAAAGTCATCTGTTCGTAAACGTGCAGCAAAAAGAGGCTTTGGTGTCGAAACTCGTGGAAACTAATTTTGATAACCTTCCTGAAGAAGTAGGAATAAATTGGGATATAATGTGTCCAGTAGAAAAAGATTATAAAAGTTGGAATGACTACTGGTCTGCCTTTGCTGACTACATGGTAGAAAAATATAAGTATACTAACTGTAGGAAAAAATAATGTCTTTATCTGATTCCGAAAAGAAAAAACTTAAACGCTATAGTTTAAGCGGACTTAATAAACCAAAGCGTACACCACAACATCCTACTAAAAAAGCTGTGGTTGCTATTCGTGATAAAGGCCGTATTAAAGTTATTCGTTTTGGCGATCAGAAAATGGGGCATAATTATTCTCCTGAAGCACGTAAGTCTTTTAAAGCTAGACATGGTAAAAATATTGCTAAAGGAAAAACTAGCGGAGCTTACTGGGCTAATAAACTTTTTTGGGCTGGACCTAGTGGTTCTAAAAAAAGCCCTCCCAAGTCGCAAAAATATGTGCGCGGAATAAAGAAAAGAGGTTAACATGAAAAAAGCAGTAGACGCTCCTAAAGGTTTTCACTGGATGAAAGCTGGTAAAGGATTTAAACTTATGAAAAATCCTAAGATTGGATTTGCTTCACACAAAGGTGGACTTAAAAAAGCAAGTTTTGATGTTCAGATGGTTCATAAGAAGTAAGACACACAATGGCAGTTGCAAAAAAACGTGACCCTGCTAAATGGGCTAGGGCAAAAGCTAGAGCTAAAAGAAAAATGGGTGGTAAACACTCTGCTAGAGCTATGCAGCTTGCCGTTAAATATTATAAAGAATCTGGCGGTAGTTATAAAGGTAAGAAGAAAGCTAGTAATAAACTTTCCAAATGGAGTAAACAAAAATGGCGAACGAAGTCAGGAAAACCAAGCAAGAAAACGGGAGAAAGATATCTTCCAGAGAAAGCAATCAAAGCCCTGTCGTCAAAAGAATATGCTGCGACCACGAGAGCAAAGAGAAAATCGACTGCTGCGGGGAAACAATACTCCAAACAACCTAAACGTATTGCACGTAAGGTTAAAAGATATAGGAAGACATAATGGCTGTATCAGGTACATATAATTTTAATCTTGACATTGACGAGGTTATTCAAGAAGCAATGGAAATGATCGGGGGTGAAGATACTCTCGGTCATGAACCTGCTTCTGCTCGTCGTTCTATTAATATTATGTTGAAGGATTGGCAAAATCGTGGTATACTGTTATGGAGTACGAGTGTTTCTTCTTTAACAGTTGTAGCTTCTACTGCTGTATATAATTTATCTAGTAACACTATTGATGCTCTTGAAGTAGTTTTAAATAGAGATGCTACTGATTTACAACTAACACGTATTACATCAGAAGAGTATTTATTAATACCTAATAAAACACAGACAGGAAGACCTTCTCAGTATTCTATTCGTAGAAGCAGAGATAATCCCGTACTATCCGTTTGGCCTATTCCAGATAATTCCACAGACATTTTAAAAATAGAAACAATCAGCGAACTGCAAGACGTTAATAAGTCAGCAGAACAAAACGCTGATCTACCTAAAAGATTTTTTCCTTGTCTTACGGCAGGGTTATCTTATTACATGTCAATGAAACGAGCAGGAGTACCCTCTGAACGTATCAATATGTTAAAAGTTAATTATGAAGAAACACTTGCTAGAGCGTTGGAAGAAGATCGTGAAAGAGCAAGTTTGTTTCTTCGTCCGAAACTTGGATATATTTAATGACTATAGCAGAAGCTATTATAAAGTCATGGCCTGTATTTTTAGGAATAATTACTTTAATTATTGTACTAGCAAAAATGCACGGTAATATAGAAATATTAAAAGAAAAAGTAAAAACTTTGTTTGAACTTTGGAATAGTAAAAATGGCAACTGATAAAAATGCACTAGCTATGTGTGACGTATGTGGATGGGTTTATCCGCATAGACTTATGCAAGAAAATAGTTATGGCCTTATTGTTTGTCCAGAAGACTTTGAAGGAAATTTTGATTTAAAGAATCACCCACAAAATAAAATTCCTGATGTTCGAGACAACCCTTCCATACGTGATCCTAGACCTGACACAGGCGGCAGAAATTTAACATGGAATCAAGCAGCAACTACTTGGGATTCAACAAATGAGCATTGGCAACTAATATGACAGACTTAACAGGAAAATTAATTTCGGGAACATATAAGCAGTTATTGCTTATTGATAGTAGCACTGATAATGATGGTGTTAGTACATCTGCTGTGTATGTTCAAACAGGTGATGGCACTAATACTGCACTAAAAGTTGCTACAAATAAAGTTATTGCTCAAACTGCCTTTCTTGTAGACGGTACAGCAACAGTTAAAAGCGATTTAATTGTTGGCAATAAAGTATGCGCTTCTGCTTTCTTTGGTGATGGTTCTAATCTTACAGGTCTAACCGCTAGTATTGGTGGAGACATTAGTGTTAGTTCTATTACTGTAGCTGGTAATGTTAATGTTGGTGGTAGCATTCAAGTTGTAAACAATGTATCAGTTAGTGGCGATTTTAATGTAGCTGGTGATGTCTCACTTGGTGGTACTTTATCACAAACAGGTGTAGCAACTTTTGCAAGTAATGTTACAGTAGGTGGAAAGCTTGTTGTAGAAGGTGATGTCTCAGTTAGTGGTCAGCTTGATGTTAATGAAAACGCATCTATTGGTGGTACGTTAGCTGTAACTGGCACGGCTGCTTTTACAAGCAAGTCTACATTTAGTAATGATGTGTCAGTTAGCGGTAGGATTGATACTGCTTCTTCAGTCTCTATTGGCTCAGTTCTTGATGTAACTGGTGTAGCTAACTTTGCAACAAATGTTAGTGTAAGTGGTAATGTTAATGTAGTTGGTAATGTAACGGCGTCAGCTTTTTATGGTGATGGTTCTAACTTAACTAATGTTGAAGCAAGTCTTGGTAATCTTCCAGACAATGTTTCTATATCAGGCTTTCTAAATGTTGGCGGTAATGTTTCTATTACAGGTAGTTTAGTTGTTACCAGCGAAGTATCTATTAATTCTAATACTAATATTAACGGAACACTTACAGTAGCAGGAGCAGTAAGTCTTGCATCTACATTAAGTGTGGGTAGTAATGCAACTTTCTTAGCTGATACTGCATTTAAAACAAATGTATCCGTTAGTGGTAATACAAATCTTGGCGGCACGGTGACTGTTGGTGGAGCAGTTAGTCTTGCATCAACTCTAAGTGTAGGAGGTGCAGCTAATTTTGCATCTACAGTTACTATTACTGGAGCCGTAAGTCTTGCCTCTACTCTTAGTGTAGGTGGTGCAGTTAATCTTGCATCTACAGTAACAGTTGTAGGTGCAGCTACATTTAAAAATAATGTATCTGTAAGCGGTAATACTAACCTTTTAGGTACTGTTACAATTGGTGGTGCAGTTAGTTTGGCCTCTAGTCTTAGTGTGGCTGGTGCTGCTAACTTTGCTAATACTGTTACCATAACAGGTGCTGTTAGCCTTGCCTCTACTCTCAGTGTAGGCGGCGCTACAAACTTTGCATCTACAGTAACTGTTGTAGGAGATGCTACATTTAAACGTCATGTGTCTGTTAGTGGTAATATGGATGTAGCAGGTAATGTGTCTGTTGGAGGTACTATCGTTGCTACAGGCGGCATTACGTTTGATGGAGATATATCAGTAAGTGGTGATGTAAACATTGGCGGTACTTTAACAGTAGCAGGAGCGGTAAGCCTTGCATCTACACTAAGTGTTGGAGGCGCTTCTAATTTTGCCTCTACAGTTACAGTAGTAGGTGCAGGTACTTTTAAAAATAATGTATCAGTTAGCGGTAATCTAGATGTAGCAGGTAATACATCTGTTGGTGGAACACTGTTTGTTACAGGTGCAGGTACATTTGATAGTACTGTTTCAATTAGTGCTGGATTAGTTGTCGGCGGAACTGCGACAGTTGTTGGAGCAATGAGCATTGGTGGTGCATTAAGTGTTGGTGGAGCAACTAATTTACTTAGCACTGTTACCATAACAGGTGCTACAGGATTCCTAAGTACTGTTAGAGTAAGTGGTGCTGCAACAATGGCTAGTACACTTGATATAGCAGGAAATACATCTGTTGGTGGAACACTGTTTGTTACAGGTGCTGCTACATTTGATAGCACTGTTTCAATTAGTGCTGGCTTAGTTGTAGGCGGAACAGTTACAATTTTAGGTGCAAATGTTCAAGCAACAAATGCTAGAGTATGTGCTTCAGCTTTTTATGGTGATGGTGCTAACTTAACTAATGTGCCGAGTGGAGCAGTTGCTGGTAATATTTCTGTATCCAATGCTATTATAGGCGGTACTCTTAGTGTAGTCGGTGCTGCTCATTTACAAAGTACATTATCAGTTGCTGGAGCAGGTACATTTGCATCAACAGTAACAGTTGTTGGAGCAATGAGCGTTGGTGGTGCCTTGAGTGTAGGAGGTGCTACTAATTTACTTAGCACAGTTACAGTAGCAGGAGCCACAGGTTTCTTAGGAACTGTTCGAGTTAGTGGCGCAGCTACAATGGCTAGTACACTAGATGTGGCTGGTAATGTATCGGTAGGCGGTACTTTGTTTGCTACGGGCGGTGTTACATTTGATGGAGACATATCAGTAAGTGGTGATGTAAATATTGGTGGTACTCTTACAGTAGCAGGAGCAGTAAGTTTAAACTCAACTCTTAGTGTTGGTGGAGCAACTAATTTAAAAAGCACAGTTACAGTTGCAGGTGCCGCAGGTTTCTTAGGAACTATGAGAGTTAGTGGTGCTGCAACAATGGCTAGTACACTAGATGTAGCAGGTAACACATCTGTTGGTGGAACACTGTTTGTTACAGGTGCTGGAACATTCGATAATAATGTATCTGTTAGCGGTAACTTAGTGGTTGGAGGTACAGCTACTGTTGTTGGAGCCATGAGCGTTGGTGGTGCCTTAAGTGTTGGTGGAGCAACTAATTTACTTAGTACAGTTACCATAACAGGTGCTACAGGATTCCTAAGTACTGTTAGAGTAAGTGGTGCTGCAACAATGGCTAGTACACTTGATATAGCAGGAAATACATCTGTTGGTGGGACGCTATTTGTTACAGGTGCAGGTACATTTGACAACAATGTATCTGTCAGCGGTAACTTAGTGGTTGGAGGTACGGCTACTGTTGTTGGAGCAATGAGTATAGGCGGTGCGTTAAGTGTTGGCGGAGCTACTAATTTACTTGGTACAGTTACTGTTGCAGGTAATGCAGGTTTCTTAGGAACTGTTAGGGTAAGTGGAGCTACATCTCTTGATGGAGCACTAGTTGCTACGGGCGCAGCTACATTTGAAAATAATGTATCTGTTAGTGGTAACTTAGTAGTTGGAGGTACAACTACTGTTATAGGTGCTATGAGCGTTGGTGGTGCCTTGAGTGTAGGAGGTGCTACTAACTTACTAGGCACTGTTACAGTTGCTGGTGCTGCGGGTTTCTTAGGTACTGTAAGAGTTAGCGGTGCAACATCATTAGAGGCAGGATTAGTTGTTGGTGGTAAAGCAGAGCTTAACGATGATGTGTGTGTTAGCGGTAATTCACAATTAGTCGGTACTCTTAAAGTTACAGGTGCTACAACTATAACAGGCAACTCAGGTTTCTTGGGAACAGTTAGAGTAAGTGGTAATGTATCACTTGAAGGACAGCTACAACTTACTGAATCGGCTGCTGCCGCTGTTGAAACGACAGCTATTAACGGTATTACTTCTGTATCTCTTAACTTTGGTACAGCACAAAACTTCTTTACTTCTGTTACTGCTGCACATACTCTTGCTAGACCTACCAATGCTAGAGTAGGACAAGTTGGTAGTATTTTCTTGCATCAGCAAGGAGGCAGTGGAACAGTATCGTACAATGCTTGTTGGAACTTTATTGGTGGCACAGCACCTACATTCTCAACAACCGATGATGCTGTAGATAGACTAGATTATATTATTCTTTCTGTATCAAGTGATGGCACTGCTGAAAATATTCAGGCCGTTATGACACAAGCTTATAGTTAAAGGACTATTAAATGGTATTTCAAAATATAATGATGGGTGCGTCAGGACAATCAACTGGCTATTCTATTAACCAATCAATTAGATTTAATACAGGCGACAGTCCTTTTCTTACTAGGACGCCCGATAGTGCATCTAATCGCCGTACTTGGACTTATAGTGTTTGGTGGAAGCTTAACACTTTAGCCAGTAGTACTAGTGGTGGATATAGAATACTTCAAGCTGGCAGCACAGAGTTTGGGTGGTCTGATGGTGATGATAAAATGTATTTAATTGATGGTAGTATATTAAGAGCAACTACTCAAGTTTTTCATGATCCTACAGCATGGCAGCATATTGTTTTAGCAGTTGATACTACAGATGGAACAGCAGCAGATCGTGTTGCAATTTATATTAATGGTGTAGAAGTTACCAGTTTTAGTACGTCAAACAATCCCGATCAAAACTTTGAATTTGATGTTAATGCTGCAGAAGCGCAAAACATAGGTAAAGAAGGTAGTAATTTTATTGATGCTTACATAGCTGAAATATATTTAATTGATGGAACAAAAGCAGCTCCAACAGCTTTCGGAGAGTTTGATGCTAATGGAGTATGGGTGCCAATAGAGTATGCAGGTAGTTTTGGAACCAATGGTTTTCATATTGATGGGCGAGACAGTTCTGATTTAGGAGATGACGAGTCAGGCAATGGTAATGATTTCACCTCGTCTGGGCTGACCGCTGCTGATCAGGTGGCCGATTCGCCTACTGAGAATTACTGCACTTGGAACGCTGTAGATGCTGGGAGCGGCACACTGTCAGAAGGCAACACGGTGCTAACTGGATCATCAGACAGAAGCGGCACGTTCGGTATGTCTAGCGGCAAGTGGGCTTGGAAGATTACGACCGCTGCATCAACAGCGTTTGGTGTGGTGCAGGGTAGCTTGACCGGAACTGAAAGCACCTACACGGCTACAAGCGGTGAAGTCTTGGAGTTTGAGTTTAATGCAGATACGGGCGTACTAGAAAAAAGCGTAGATGGCGCTTCGTATTCCGGTGTAGCCACGGGCCTAACGTCTGGCCCATACTTCCCGTTAGCGAAGGGTGCCTGTACTGCCGACTTCGGAGCTTCTGGATTTACGGTAGATGATTCCACCTTTAAGTATCTCAACACATCCAACTTAGCCGCACCTGCCGTTACCGATGGGTCCGAGTACTTTCACACACAACTGTACACAGGCAATGGGTCCAGCGGCCTAGCCATCACCAATGATGCTAATTTTGGAGACTTCAAGCCCGACTTATTGTGGATAGCTCCCAGATCAAATGGTGACAACCATGTTTTTTGGGATGTTGCTAGAGCAGTTACATCTCGACTTAAATCAAACAGCAACGCCGCACAAGATACTGATAGCACGGCGCTGGTTACGTTTGAGTCAGATGGCTTTGATCTTGATACCACCGATGCAAACTTTAACGGCTCTGGCCGAACCTATGTTGGTTGGCAGTGGCATACCCAAGGCGCTGCGGGAAGCAGCAATACTGACGGCAGTATAAATACAGCGACGACATCTGTTAGTCAGGAAGCAGGATTTTCAATTTCAACTTATACGGGAACGGGTTCTAATGCTACTGTTGGACATGGGATAGGGGTTGCTCCAACAGTTCTTTGGATTAAACGCAGAGACAGTTCGGCTGATTGGGCTGTATATCATGTAGGTTTAGCCAGCACATCTAAGTTTTTAAAACTTAACTCTAATAGTGCGGAAGGATCATCATCCGCTTATTGGAATACTACAGCACCTTCATCCACTGTTTTTAGTATTGGAACAGACGCTTCCGTTAATGCTTCAAGTGGAACTTATGTTGCGTATTCTTTTGCAGAAGTTGCAGGATATAGTAGATTTGAAAAGTATACAGGAAACGGAAATAACGACGGGCCGTTTATTAACACAGGTTTTCGTCCTGCTTGGATTATGGTAAAAGAACACACTAGCTCAGATGACTGGGTTATTTATGATTCTACTCGTGATCCAATTAATCTTGCGGGTCGAGTATTACGAGCAGATAGTACCGCCGCAGAATTTGATGGTCGTGGCACTTCTGATCGCGCTATGGATATGCTTTCAAACGGATTTAAATTTCGCTCCTCTAACGCAACAATGAATGGCAATGGTGTTGGTTATGTCTACATGGCCTTTGCAGAAAACCCGTTTGGCGGCAATGGTGTAGCTCCAGCGACAGCAAGATAGGAACAGATTATGTGGAAATATAACGATAAAACAATTCGTGAAAATAAAGGGTGGACCGATGATAACGGAGTACAGCATCCTAGAAATTGGATGGTTTGGTCAGCAGACGAAAAAGCTGCAAGAGGTCTTACTGAGATAACTATTCAATCAAAACCTGATGACTTGTTTTATTGGGTAACTGGTCCTAATAATGATGGTTCGTGGACTTCAACTGAACGTGCTATTGAAGATGTAAATGAAGTAGACAGTAACGGTAATGCTCTTTTAGATGAAGACGGCAATCAACTTGTAGCACTTGGTCTTAAATCACAGTATATCTCACGAACAAAATCCACACAAGGCTCCTTACTTTTTCAGACTGATTGGGCATATATTCGTAAAGCAGATGACGGTACTGTTATTCCTACGGCTATTCAAAATTATAGAAATGCAGTTAGAATTGCTGCAACTGCAATTGAAAAAGATATTACAGATTGTTCTACAATGGATGAGTTTAAAGCATTGTTTGTAATACCTGTTGATAGTAACAATATTCCAACAGGTAATGCTCCAATATATGATTGGCCTAAAGGACTTTAAATGAAATATATTTTAACATCTATTTTAATAACTTTATGGTTTGTATCTCCAGCGTCAGCACAGATGTTTTGTTTTACTGAAGGTGCTAAAGATATTGAAAAAAGCATACAAGAATATAATGAAGAATTTGTTTTTTCAGGAGTAACTACAGCAGGAACTCCTATTACTATTTATAAAGGTAAGGATACTTTTACAATTCTTTTTATAACTAATGAAGGAAAGCTTTGTACTGGACCTGACTATACAGGAAACATAATTCCAAAACTAAAACTTAACAACGAAAAAGGTACTTAACATGGCCTCAACTTTTACAACAAACATTAGGCTGACTAAACAAGGTAATGGTGATAATCCTAATACTTGGGGACAAGTTCTCAATGATGGTGTTATTAGTCTTGTTGATGAAGCTGTTGCTGGCTATACCACTGTAAGTTTAGGTAGTGCTGCAACTGTTACACTAACAGAAAATCAAGGATCAGGGGATCAAGCAAGGTCTGCTATCATACAGTTTTCTGGATCAATAGGAACTGCTCATACATCTATCTTTGTTTTGATTCCTAATAATTCTAAAACCTATGCAATTAGAAATGCAGTATCAACCAATGCTGCAACCAATGCGGTGATCCTACGTGTTGCTGGCAACGCTGGTGTTACAGTTGCTAATGGCGGTAATAGTTATTTCTTTACTAATGGTACATCTGTTTTTCAGCTAGACTCTACTGGTCTTGGACTAGGAACTGCGGCTCTACGTAATGTAGGTGTATGTGCTACAGAAGTTCCTGATACCTCTCTTGGTGATATTCGTTATGTAAAAGTATCAGCTACAGATACCATCACTGCTGCTAAAACATTTAATGCTACAGTAGCTTATGGCGATGCAGCAATGATTAAAGTATCTAGTGCTGTTAAATCTTTTATTACAACTCTTACTGATGCAGCTTCTGTTGTTTCAGATGCTGATACTGGTAATATTTTCTTAGTAACATTGGGCGGCAACAGAACTTTAGCTGCGCCTAGTAATATGGATGCTGGGCAGTCGGGCCACTACTATTTAATTCAGGACGCTACTGGTAATCGAACAATTAGTTTTAACTCTGTATTTAAATTTGCCGGAGGAACAGTACCTACCGCAACATCTACATCAGGATCAACTGATATTCTTTTTTATACGGCTAGAAGTGCTACCACAATTGATGCGGTAATGCTTAACAATATGACTAGATAATGACAAGTAAACTTGCAAAGTTTGAATTTCAGCAGGGTTTCCATAGGGAGACCACCCAGTTTGCTGAAGGTGATAAATGGTTTGACGGTAATCGGGTGCGTTTTCGCGCTCAGAAACCTGAAAACATGCGAGGATACACGACTAGAGTAACCACAGCTTTTGACGGTTCAGCTAGAGATTTAAGAACATGGCGTGATTCAGATAGGATTGCCCGTGCTATATTTGGTACACCAGATAAACTATACGAAATGGATGGAGATAGTTTACATGATATTACTCCTATTACTTCTACTGTAACTTTAGCAGGTGTTTTTGGAACAAGTGTTGGATCAACAAGAGTATGTGTGTCTGATACAGGGCATGGAAGGGTAGCTGGTGATTATGTTTTATTTACTTCTGCTTCTGTTTTTGGTGGCAATGTTAGTTTAACAGGAAATGTTTATCCTATTATTTCTGTTGCCAGTGCTAATGTTTTTACAATTGATGTAACATCAGCAGCCGGTGCTACTTCAGCAGCTACTGGAGATGCTACTTTTAACTACTATATTCCTACTGGTGCATCAGTAGCTACTAAAGGTTTAGGTTATTCTGCTGCTATATTTAATTCCACACCTCCTACTTCGGTAGGGATAAGTAAAATATCAACTACAGAAAGTAATGTGCTAGTTACTATATCATGTGCTGCTGCTCATAATGGTACTGCGGGAGACTTTGTAGTATTTAGACCTGCTAATACAAGTGTTACTCCTGTTACAGTAGGTGGTAATTTAATTCTATCTAAGCCATTTATTATTAATAGTGCAGGAACAACAGTTAGTATAGGTGGTCCAGAGTTTACTATTGTATCTGTTGCCAGTACTCAGCTTATCATAAGTTCTCAGACGGCAGCTAGTGCAGCAAGTGCCATAACAGCCGATATTAATATGACTGCATTAATTTATCAGCAGTCTGTTGGTAGAGGATGGAACAGTCCTTCTTCTCTAGATGCTAGTAATATTAATTTAACACTAGCTAACTGGAGTATTGATAACTACGGTGAGGATATTGTTGCAAATAGAAAAGGTAGTAATATTTTCTTTTTCGACAGTGATGCAAGTACAACACCTTTACACGCAACAACTGTTACAACTTCTCCTATTAGTGTAAATTCTATTATTGTATCACCTAATGATAGACATTTAGTTGCTCTGGGATGTAACTCTTATGTAGCCTCTGCCACAATTAGTGGACCGTTTGATCCTATGCTTGTTCGTTGGTCAGATCAAGATGATAGAACAAACTGGGTTCCTTCCTTATCTACAACTGCCGGTGAAGTTGTTCTAACAGACGGTACAGAAATTGTAGGTTCAGTAAGATCAAAAAATGCTATTAACATTTGGACTGATAACTCACTATGGACAATGAGCTTTGCAGGACCACCATTTGTTTTTAACTTTGAGCAGGTAGGTTCTAACTGTGGATTAATAGGACAGCACGGTGCTGTTGATTACAACGGTGTAACATACTGGATGGGAAATGATAACTTTTATTCGTTTGCTGGTCAAGTTCAAACATTAGATTGTACTGTAAGAAGATTTATTTTTGATAGGCTTAATCAAAGTTATACTGATAAAGTATTTGCTGGAATTAATTCTGAGTTTCAAGAAATTATCTGGCTTTATCCTTCTATTGGTAGTACTGAGTGTGATAGCTATGTTATCTTTTCTCCTGAAGAAGGGTACTGGGTCTATGGGGATATGATCTTTACTACCTTTGCAGATAGAGAAGTGTTTGGTAATACGATTACAACTGGTGCTACAGTTGGCGGTAACTTAGTATATGACAATGAGCCATCTGGTGTCTTTACTGCAAATGGTGAAACACTTACTTCATTTGTAGAGTCAGGTGATTTTGATATTGATGATGGCAATGCCCTCATGTATATGAGCAGACTTATTCCTGATTTTGATTTAAGCGGTGGTAAAATCAAATTAAAACTTATTACTAAACAGTATCCAGAGAGTACTGAAAAAACTACAAAAGAATTTGATGTGACAGAAACAACTCAAAAAGTTGATTTAAGGTCAAGAGGAAGGCAAGGGGTAGTAAGGGTATCTTGTGATTCAAATAATGCTAGTTGGAGATGGGGATCAATTCGACTAGCTGTCCAAGGGGATGGTGGAAGATAATGGCAAGATACCCTACTTTATTTAAAAGAAGTTATTTTAAAGATGCTACTGAAATGTACAATGGTATTCAAAGATGGGGATCAGTTTTAGTACAAGAATTAAACTCAAGAGATTTACAAGTTAATAGTAAACCATCTACAAATATTTATACTGTTGTTACAGTAACAGAAATCGGTAGACCACAGAAAGGTGACATAGCATATTCAGCAAGCTCTGGTAAGTTTAAAGGATATGTTAGTTTAGGAGCAGAGACATCATGGCAAAATCTGAATTAGGCACACATTTTAGTTTAATAAACGATAGCACGTATTTTGGTAATCTTAATACGGGACAGTTTATTGATCCTACTCGACATCACTTAAATGAAAAGAACCAAACATTTGGGAATATAAAGAAAGTACAGTATAATAGTAATGATTACTTAGGTTCTCCTGAATCAGATTATGGACAGAACAAATGAACATGCCAGTAGATCAAGCTATGCAGTATAGAAACATGGCTAATGAACAGCCTATGGAGGCCATGAGAGTAGCCCAAGGTGTGCCTAACCCTATGACGGGTATGCCTAATCCAGCGGCTCCTGTGCAAGCTCCTATGGCTCCTCAAGCACCTTCTGGACTAGCTGGTATGCCTATGAATACACAGGCTCCTATCCCTGTTCCTATTCCTATGTCAGGTAGAGATATAGCAGATATAGATATAAAGCAAAAGTTACATGACGTTTTCTTTACTACGCTTCCTAGTAAAGACTCACTAGCTTCTTTAGTTGTGAAAGAACAATTTGACCGTGCAGCCATAGATTTAACTGAACCAATAGAAACACAGTATAGTTTAATTGATACTCAAGCAGCGTCTAATTTTGCTGATATGGTTAATTTGGAAAATACTAATCCTCCGGCATTTAATGCTAGATATGGCGGTGGTATTATGGGACTAAAGGCTGGCGGAGAGTTCTCAGGCAGAGTTGAAGGAGACGGTGGTGGCATGGAAGATAATGTATACATGCCTATTGTTGAACGAGCTATGGGACAGCAAGTAGGTACACTTGACAATCCTAAACAAGTAGGCACCTTAGCAGTCAGTCCTTCTGAGTACGTAATTGATAGTCATACAATGGCAGCACTGGGAAATGGTAATGCAGATGAAGGCGCAGATGTCATGGATAATGTTGTAAAAGATATTCGTAAAGATGCTTATGGAAATACTAGACAGCCTAATGAAATTAATGGCTTGGCTTCCTTGACATCTTCAATAAATGAGAGGACATAACGATGGGTTTCCTATCTTCACTATTTGGTAGCTCCAAGAGTCAGCCACAAGTTCAAACAGTACAACAGACACAAAAGCTACCTTCTGAAATTTCTGGAAAGGTTGCAGAGGTTGCAGACGAAGCTAAACGTCTTTATGAAGAACGTGTAGCTGAAGGTTATGTTCCTTATGAAGGCGCAACTATTGCTCCGTTTACTCAACAGGAACTTGATGCTCAAGCAGGTATTGAAGGTCTTGTAGGCTTATCAGCGCCTCTTCAGCAGGAAGCCCTTGGTATTACACGCCAACAGGGAGAACAGTTTACAGGTGATATTGCACAGCAGTATATGAATCCTTATCAGCAAGCTGTTATTGATATTGAAAAACGCGAAGCTCAGAAAGATTTTACAAGTAGAATTTTACCGCAGTTTGAAAAACAAGCAGTAGATGCTGGCGGTATGAGTGGTCTAGGTTCTCGTGCAGGAGTACAGGCTGCATTGCTTGGTGAAGCTCAAGGTCAACGTCTTGGTGATATTCAGTCTAGAGGCTTACAATCAGCTTTTACTCAAGGTCGTCAAGAATTTAATGCTCAAAAAGCTAGAGAAGCGGGTCAAGCCGCGCAGCTTGCAAAAGCAGGTCCAGCTATGTTTGCTTCTGGTTTAGCAGAGCAGGGTGCTTTGACAGGTGTTGGTGAAGATCGTAGAGAACTAGGTCAGTCAGCTTTAGATGAAGCATACTTTAGATTTCTTGAAGAGCGTGGTGAACCACAGGCTGCGTTAGCAGAATATTCTAATACTATATATGGTAATCCTTTAAATACTATTCCTTCCATGAATAAACAAATTACTACTCCGGGACAGCAAGGTCCAAGTACAGGACAACAGTTACTAGGACTTGGTTTATCTGCTGCTAACATCTATGGTATGGGAGGCGGTTCTGCTTTTGGTGGACCGGGATTTAGCGGTAAAAATCTTTTTGGATTTAAACAAGGTGGTGGCCTATCTGATCTTGTACATAGACAGCAAGGTGGAGGTATGGGACTCGATTCTGTTTCTGAAGAAGACTCAGAAAAAATTAAAAATCAATTAGACGCTACAGTTGCAGCACAAGAAACTCAACAGCCTGTAAATACACAGGTTAAAAATAGTAGTCCTGCAATAAATGCTATCCGAAATTTAATACCTAATGACTTTGCTATGACACGAGCATTAACTAATCCTGCTCTTCCATCAGGCGTAGAAACTGAAGAAAGTATAAGAGCAAGAACCGAAGGTACTAAGACATCTTATAGAGATGCTTTACAGGCAGACCTTGCTTCTCGTGAAGAATTAACAAAAGGAAGAACAGTAAGTAAAGAAAAGTTTGCCAGAGAACAAGCAGATAAATCTAGAAAAGCTTTGAAAGGCTACGATCCTGCTATATTATCTAATCTTGCTGCTGCTTTATTTAATCCAGACATTAGTGCTGGCGAAGGTCTTGCTATGGGCATTGAGGCAAGACAAGAAACTCTTAAAAAGAATAAAGCAGAACTGAGAAAAATTGATTCTAACTTAGCTATTGCTTTAGATGCTAACGAAGATATGTTGTTTGAATCAGCTATATCAGGATTAGATAAGAAAACTGCACAGGCTATGGAGTTTATTAGAGGCGATGCAGAAGTGTTAGAACGTATTGCACAGATACCTGCCAAGCAACGAAAAGAAGTTGTAGACGCTATTGTAGCTGGTTCTACAATTGATGCTGCATTTGCAAAAGCAACGGCATCTCGCGCTACTGCTAAAACAACTCCAAATATATCTGCTGTTCAAAAAGAAATGAGTACAGCCCTAGCCAGTTATGGATTTGGTAAAACAAATGACGATGGTTCTTTTGTATATAATGAAAAATTTTATGGTAGTAATGTTTATCCTCAAGCACTTTCAAAAATAAGAGCAGCAACACTTGAGCAGCTTGTAGATAAGCCAAGTAGACCTGATTTAGCTGCTAAAACATTTAATGGATTACTTGCTGCGCTAATGAAGAAAGAACAACAGTAAAATGTCTAGAGACGAGTTTTACGATAAAAGAAGCTATGAAGTAATTCTTCAAGAAATTTTAGGTGATGCGTCTACGTCTACACCTACGTCTACACCTACGTCTACACCTACGTCTATGCCTGTACCAGATACTACGTTT
>Ga0209816_1001430_pt1 | contig 17868 bp, 21 predicted proteins | sample CoawatmetaG01DNA_FD_187509 | JGI IMG/M metagenome (GOLD analysis project Ga0209816, IMG submission 187509) | Marine microbial communities from the West Antarctic Peninsula - Coastal water metaG017-DNA (SPAdes) (version 2) | ecosystem: Environmental > Aquatic > Marine > Coastal ... | reverse complement strand
CCTCTAGCCCCAGTTTTCTTGTTAATTGCTTTTTGTGCAATCTCTTTAATCGCATTTTCTTTAAAGCTTAACTTGGCTCCATCTAGTTTAAATAATTCTTGGTATTGTTTAATTAGTGAGTTTTTTGGTTCTTGTAATATTTTAACTAAAGTTTTTTCATCAAGATCTTCTAATGTCGCTATCATTGGAAGTCTGCCAATAAATTCTGGGATTAAGCCATACTTTAACAAATCTTCAGGTTCTAAAGTTTTCATCCATTCACCTGTTTTTTTATCATCTGTTTTTTTAACATTTGCACCAAATCCAATTGATGTACCTTTATCTCTTTGGGATATTATTTTATCTAAGCCAGCGAATGCTCCCCCACAAATAAACAAAATATTTGTAGTATCTACTTGTAAAAATTCTTGTTGTGGATGCTTTCTTCCTCCTTGAGGTGGAACACTTGCTACCGTCCCTTCCATAATTTTTAATAGTGCTTGTTGCACACCCTCTCCAGATACATCTCTTGTAATAGAAGGGTTTTCTGACTTTCTGCTAATCTTATCAACTTCATCTATATATACAATTCCACGTTGTGCTTTTTCAACGTTGTAATCAGCAGCTTGTAATAATTTTAAAATTATATTTTCAACATCTTCACCAACATAACCTGCTTCAGTTAAAGTGGTTGCATCTGCCATTGTAAATGGAACGTCAAGAATTCTTGCTAATGTTTGAGCTAATAAAGTTTTTCCACAACCAGTTGGACCAACTAAAAGAATATTTGATTTTGAAAGTTCAACTGTTTTACTTGTTTTGCTCTCGTAATTAAGTCTTTTATAATGATTATGAACAGCAACTGATAAAACTTTTTTTGCATGAGGTTGTCCAATAACATAATCATCTAATACAGCACAAATTTCTTTTGGTGGTGGTAATCCATCTTGATGTTTAACAAATGTATCTTTGCTTTCTTCTTTGATGATATCCATACATAGCTCAACACACTCATCACATATAAATACAGTTGGACCTGCAATAAGTTTTCTAACTTCATGCTGGCTCTTGCCACAAAAAGAACAGTAAAGAATATTTTTATTATTTGTTGTCATAAATTTATAAACGAATCAATTAAGATACTTTAATATAGATGACTCATACTAATCAAGTATCAGTTTAGTGGGGTGTCAAGATGTAGTGTATTAAGATCTATTTTCGACTACTGCGTCAATCAAACCAAACTCTTTTGCAGTATCTGGCTTCATAAAGTTATCACGTTCTAGTGCTTTCTTCACATCATCAACTGATTTTCCAGTATGTTTTGAGTAAATTTCATTAAGTCTTTTTTTTAAATCCATAACTTCATTGGCATGGATCTCAATATCAGTTGCTTGCCCCTGAAAACCAGCAGAAGGTTGGTGAACCATAATTCTAGAATTTGGCAAAGAAAATCTTTTACCTTTTTTACCTGCAGCTAATAAAAATGAACCCATTGATGCAGCTTGACCAATGCATAAAGTTGAAACATCTGGCTTGATGTATTGCATAGTATCATAAATTCCAAGACCCGCTGTTACTAACCCTCCAGGACTATTAATATATAAATTAATTTCTTTTTTTGGATCTTCAGACTCTAAAAACAAAAGTTGAGCTGTAACTAAAGATGCTACGTTGTCATTTATTGGACCTACTAAAAAAATGATTCTCTCTTTAAGAAGTCTTGAATAAATATCATAAGCTCTCTCACCTTTATTTGATTGTTCAACAACCATTGGTACTAGAGTATTCATTTGATCTAATAAGTTTGTTGTCATAAGTTGATTCTCTTCCTTATACAACTTGTGATTACTTTTTACTAACTTTTTTTGCTGAGGGTTTTTTAGATGCTGAGGGTTCTGGTTTCTTTTCAATTTTAGCAGATTTTGAAGCTTTTTTTTCCTCAGGATCATCATGGTCATGATTGTGCTCATGTTCATGATTATGATCTTGTTTTTGATGTTCTTTTAAAATTTTTTCTGCTTCTTCTTTGCTAATTTCTTTTTTAGATGGTTTCGCTTTAGTTTTGATTAGATCAATAATTTTTTCCTCATACACAGTTCCTCTTAAACTGGCTAATGCTGAAGGATTTTTTTGATAAAATTCCATAACCATCTTTTCTTGGCCAGGCATCATTCTAAGCTGTTTTTGAACTTCTGCTTGAACTTCTTGTTCAGTTACTTTGATTTTATTTTGTTCACCAAATTCATTTAGGATTAACCCAACTTTAATTCTTTTTTTAGCAATTTCTTCAAAATTTTTTCTACTTTTTTTAGAATCTTCTTCAGTCATGCCTTGGGATAAAATTTTAACCTCTTCTTCAATTAAGTTTTCTGGAATTTCATCCACTTTAAAGTTTTCAATTTCTTTCAAGATTTGAGTTTTAGCTAATTTATCTAGAGAATTTTTGTATTCATCGTTAATTTGTTTGCTAACTAATACCTTTAAATCAGCAAGATCTTTTGCACCTAAATTTTTTGCAAAGTCATCATCAATTTTTACCTCTTCTGATTTTTTTACTTCTATAATCTTACATATAAAATTAGCTTTCTTATTTGCATATTCTTTTTGTGGATAATTTTCAGGCAGAGTAACATCAACAGATTTTTCATCATTTTTCTTAACGCCAGTCAGTTGCTTATCAAAGCCTTTAATAAATAAGTCCTTACCTAGAATTAATTGAGTATTTTTTCCTTCACCACCCGTAAAATCTTTTCCATCAATTGTTGCTTTGTAGTCAAAAATAACTAAATTTTCTTCTACTGCCTTAACATCGGCTGCTACTTCCTTAAAATTGTTCTGACTTTTAGCTATTTCTTTAATTCTTTTGTCTGTTTCGTTTGTGTCAATTTTAACTGAATATTCATCAAATTTAATATTTTCAACAGATTTTAGTTCTACTTTTGGAAGCTCCGTTACCGACATTACATATTCTAGATCTTTATCTTCGCCATAGGTTTTAAGATCGAGCTTAGGTTGTCCGGCTGGCTTAATTTTATTATCCTCTAAAGCTTTAACTGAAGTGTCTTTAAGAACTTTATCAAGTACTTCACTAAAAATTGCTTGACCAAATTGTCTTTTTAAAACTTCCTTAGGCACCTTCCCTGGTCTAAAACCTTTTAAGTTAACAGTCTTTTTAATTTCTTCATATTTTTCATCCATATAAGAATTCATAGTTTTTTTATCTATGAAAACTTTAATGTCTTTATTTAAACCTTTTTTATTTTCTACTGTAACTTTCATAATCTTTTAAACTTGTTGGTAGGCGAAAAAGGACTCGAACCTTCACATCTTTCAATACTGGTTCCTAAGACCAGCGCGTCTACCAATTCCGCCATTCGCCCACAATTCTTGTGGCTTTATATAGGATAGTTTCTATTTGTCCAATGACAATAATAATGAAATATATTAATAATCAATTATATTTAGTAATAATTTAAAAAAATGATTATTTCTCCATGTATAAGTATATGCAAAACAGATCCTCAAACTGGATATTGTTATGGTTGTGCGAGAAGTAATGAGGAAAAAAGGATATGGAAATTGGAAAAAACATCAGAAGAGTGGAAAAAGTCAAATATAATAAGTATTCAGACACGACTAAGTGGCTGGCAATTAGAAAGTTTTAAAGAATCGTATAATCATAAAGTTGTAAATGGAATTTCACTTTATAAAAAAAATTTAAATAATGAGTAAATCTACTTTAGCTATACTAATTTATGTTGCAGGATTAATCTTTGGAGCATTAGTCTTGAATTTATGGAGTGCGGAAACTGGACCAAAAGCTTTTATAGGGATAATTTGGACAGCAATTTTATTAATTGCACTTTTTTACGCAGACAAACATGAAAAAAAATAAAAAAACACTTTTTTTCACAATCTTTACAATCCTATTTGTAAATTTTCAGACGTTTGTTTTTTCTGAAATAATGCATTTAACTGGTTGCAAGAATTTAAAGGATGGTTTTATTAAAAATGAATATATTTTAGATTTTGAAAAGTCTTTAATGAAGAGAAATTATATTTATGACAGTAAGACTTTTAAAAAATATAGAACTACTGACCTTAGTGTTAAACAGGAAAATATAGTAGAAAGATTTATCTATGAATATGAAAGCTTAATACTAACAGACAAAATTGGTTATCCACAATTTTACACCCAATTAGTCTTTGAGAAAAATAAACCATTAATTAAAATTAAAACAGTAATAAATGGAGATGAGGGTATTTCGAAAATTTCAACGTGTGATAAAGTGGAAGTTTTTGTAAAAGAAAGTTAAGATTTTTTACTTTTCTTATTAACTTTACTTGTAAAATTTATTTTTTTTGAACCAAATCTACTATTAGTTATATTGCTTCTATGTTTAGCGTAAGCTTGCTTTTGAGCTAACTTCATTGCTTTTTTTGATGACATTTAATTAGTTTATATTTTTTTAAAAATTTTGTCGAGCAAGAACATTGAAATTTTTATCTGTAACGATTAACTCTCCAGAAGAAGATGTAATATTTAGTATTTCTTGAATTATTACATAATGTGTAACTAACACTAAATTATTATCACCACTCCATTCATTAATATATTTTTTTAAATCATTTATTTGTTTGTTCTTATTGCTTGCAAATTTTTCACTGAAAAATGAATTTAAAAAACTTTTTGTCTCATATTGGTTAAAAGCATATTGTGCTGTTTGTTTACATCTACACCACTCACTTGATAGCACCTTATCAATTTTAATATTGTTTTCTGAAAAAAACTTCCCAATATTTTTAGATTGTTCAATACCCTCTATGCTTAAATTTCTTTGGGTTTCACATCTTAATATATCAAAATCTACAGGATCACCTCCACCAGGTGCAACTGCATGTCTTATAAATATTAATTTTTCACTTTCTTTTAATAAACTTTTTATTTTATCATTTGAATTTGCTTTTATTGAAATATTGAAAGATAAAAGTATTAACAAAAAAAATTTTATAAGTTTCATATATGAGTATAAAATTCAAAAAATTAAATAATTCAATAGTTAAATGCAAAAGTTGTCCTAGGTTAATTAAATTTAGTAAAAAAATCTCTATAGAGAAAAGAAAACAAAATATAAACGAAACTTATTGGGCTAAACCAGTCGCAGGATTTGGTGATATTAATGCTAAACTATTAATTGTAGGTCTCGCGCCAGCAGCACACGGAGGAACTAGGACGGGTAGAGCTTTCACTGGAGATAAATCGGGAGATTTCCTTTTTAACTGTTTATTTAAAGCTAACATAACAAACATATCAACCTCTACTCATATTGGTGATGGGTTAAAATTAAATAAAACTTATATTACAAATATTCTAAAATGTGTCCCACCAGAAGATAAACCTTTAAATGATGAATTATCTAACTGTTCAACTTTTTTTAAAAATGAACTGTTGTTGTTAAAAAATTTAAAAGTCATTATGGCCCTTGGTAAGGTTTCATTTGATAATTGTATAAAGTTCTATAAAAAAAATTATACATTTAACAAAAAATTAACCTTCACACATGGTGCAAAATATATATTGCCTGATAATAAAATCCTAATTCCCAGTTATCACCCTAGCCCAAGGAATGTTAATAGAAAAATAATTAATACACAAAAAATGGTAAGCTTACTGAAAAAAGCTAAGAAAATTATTTAATTTTTATACTATCGCAAAAATAGGGTTTAAAATCTTTAAAAATAGCTTCTGGAACTTTTATAGGTTTTCCATTTTCATCTACAAAAACTAAATGCACTTTTGCCTCAACAATTAATTCATCATCTCTAGAAATAAATTGTGACATAAAAAAAGAAGTCTTTGTAACAGATTTAACAAAGGATCTAATTTTTAGCTCATCTTCAAGATAAGATGGTTTTTTGTACTCAATGTTGCAAGATTTAACAACAATTAAGGCTCCATAATTTTCTTTAATTTTTTTATTATTAAACCCGATTGTAAACAATGCTTCTGTTCTTGCTCTTTCAAGAAACTTTAAATAATTTGCATAATAAACAATACCACCAGCATCAGTGTCTTCATAATAAACCTTTATATTGTGAAAAAAATTTTCATGCATGAATTTATATTATCAAAAATAAATATTTTTAACATCAAACTAAGATATAATATGACAATGAAAGTTTATATTATTTGGCTTTTAGGTGTAATTGCCTGGAATTTTTTGGTCCCTAGTGCTGCACCCATTGAAGATGTAATTGTGGCTGTACTTTTATCTTTTTTAAGTATTGGTCTTAAAAAAGTATTTAAATAATCTTATTCTGCAGAAAAATAAATATCTTGATAATAAGATATAGCTTTTAATTTAGAATTATCTGTATCAGTCATTATAGCAATACCTGAAATTTCTGTTACATCAATTTCATGAAGTTTCTCAAAATCTTTTTTCACATTTGCTTTAACAGTAACCCATGTATTTTTGTTATCTTTTGTAGTTGAGAGAACATAATCAATAGATTTTTTTGTATATGGGCTTGGCCAATTTTTTCCAACATCATTATTACTAGAAAAAACATAATTAATTGCTCTATTAGATAATGGTGTAGAACCAGTTTTCTTTATCACAAAAACTCTAGCAGCATAATCATGCCCCTTTTTACTAGTTTCTATAATGCCAGATAAATCTTTTTCAACTTTCCATGTAATATTAATAAAAGGTGTTTTATTTAGATCAATTTTAATTTCTTTACCTAGGCCTGACCCAACACCTTCGGCTTCTGCTCTAATAAAGTTGCCATTTTCATTAGATCCAAGTGTCCAGCTAGTCTCTCCTTTAACTTTTTTAACTTTTAAAGTGCTAAACTCATCGTTAGTAAAATCAAAAACATTGACATTTTCAGCTAACAAAGATTTTGTTATTAAAAGTAAACATCCTAATAATATTAAAAAAAATTTCATCAAACTGAGGGTATATCTAAATTAAACTTTAAAACAATATTTGAACACACTTTAAGCATTAAATTATCAATATTGGCTACTATATAAATATCATGAAATTAATTTCTATATTTGTTTTATTGATATATTGGTCCATAATTCTATTAGCACCAGTTATTTCTAAAGAAAGTAAGTATCTTGATGTAGAATCTAGAGCGTTAGTTAGTAAGTAGATCGACCACCACTAATATCAAAAACAGCTGCTGTTGAAAATGAGTTTTCTTCTGATGCTAGCCAACAAATTAATGAAGTAAATTCTTCTATCTCCAAAAATCTACCTCTAGGAACCTTAGAAAGCATTCTGGCAACATGTTCTTTTGACATTTGATCAAGAATTCTTGTTTTTGCACCAGCTGGGGTAACAGCGTTAACAGCTATGTTTTTATCAGCTAGTTCTTTACCTAAAGATTTAGTTAAGCCAATTGCTCCTGCTTTAGCTGAACTGTAAGCACTAGCATTAGCGTTTCCATCTTTGCCAGCTACAGATGCAACATTGATAATTCTACCGTAATTATTTTTAATCATATTGGGCACAACACACTTGCAACAATTGAAAGTACCCATTAAATTTATTTGTACTATTTTATTCCACTCATCAACATCATAATCCCATAGAGAGGATGTCGAGCCAGTAATACCTGCATTATTAATTAAAATATCAATATTAGTAGATTTTATTATTTCTTCGACGGTTTCTTTAACATTTTTATAATTAGACACATCAACAACATTATAAGACAAATTTGGATTGTTTATCTCTTGTGTTGCTTTTTTAAGTTCATTTTCATCTATATCCCAAATAATAGTTTTAACACCTGAATTTAAAAATCTCTTTGCTATATCAAGACCAAAACCTTGGGCTCCACCTGTGATAATTGCTGTTCTATTATTTAAATCAAACTGATGCATAGGTTTATTTACTAGTTAAAAGATAATAAGTCAAAGATGATACCAATGCTCCGATGATCCAAGAATAAGAATGGAAGCTCATTAAACTTTCATTCCAGATTGTTGAGGCTGCAAAAATAAAACCTAAAACTAATGAGTAGATCGCTTTTAAATGCCAGCCATTAGAATAAAAATACATACCCTTCTCGTCTAAGGAAAAAATCTCATTGTTATTTAAGTTGGTTTTTTTTAATAAATAATAATCAACAACCATAACACCAAACAATGGCCCAAAAAAAGAACCAAGAGTATCTACAAATGCTAATATTCCAATTTGGCTTAATAATGGCAACCAAAGTATACCAACAATAAAACCAATAATAGTAATAACAATAGCAGATTTTTTTAAATTAAGTGTTTGCGGAAAAAAATTTAGCAATGAGTTTTGAGCTGGAACATAATTTGCTATTAAATTTGTTGATGCAGATGCAAAAACAATAAAAAATAAGACAATCACAGTTAATTCAGAATTATCAATTTTCCCAATAATATCCGTAGGGTTTGTTAAAATTCTTTCCATGAGTTCTAAATTTTTGTTAAGAAAAATATCTGATCCAATTACTATAAAAACTGCAAAGAAGGAAAAGATTATCAAATTTAATATTAAGCTTAAGTTTCCTTTTTTTAATTCATTCTCATTTTTTACATATCTACTAAAGTCACCGTAGTTGACTATAACTACCGAAAAATAAGCAAATAAAGTTGCTGCCACAGCAATTAATGGTGCAATATTATTACTATTTAAAACATTTTGTATTGAAAAAATATCAACAAATGCAGCAGATGTAACCTTAACATCGTAAAGAAAGACTGTTAAAAAAAATATAAGCATTCCTGAATAAACGGTAATCGCAGAAACTTTAATTATAAGCCTATTAAACTGATGGCTTTTACTAAATAAAAAAGCTTGTAATAAAATTGCAAAAATAAATGCTATCCAATCAATTAAATTTAAACCAAAAACAAATACTAAAAATATATCCTGATCTAGGAGTGAATTTTCAATAGAATATAATGTTATTCTAATTAAGTAGCTAAAAAGTTTTGATAAAAAATATGTTTGAATTCCAAACATGAAAATTCCAACCAGTCCTCTTAATAGAGCAAAATATTTAGCTCCTTTTATTCCAATCGAGGTTCTTAGGATTACTGAAAAAGGAAGTCCATATTTTTGAGATGGTTTACCAATTAAATTTGCAAAGAAATAAACAAATATTGAAGCAATTAAACTTCCAGTTAAAACTACAAAAACATTTAATTCATAAACTAAATAAAGTGAAGCAATTAAAGAAAAGGCAATCAGACTTTGGATATTGTTTGCCCAAAAATAAAATAAATCTTTCCAATTCCAATTTTTATCGTTTGGATTAACCGCAACTAGTTCAAAATTAATTAGAGTATTTTTTGATTTGATTTGATTCACTAAAACTATAATAAACTAATAAGTTCTACTGTCCATATAGATAGCTTGGTAACCATAAAGCAATCTGAGGAAATGCTATAATTAAAATTAAACCAATAACTTGAATAACCATGAACTGCATCATCCCGTGATAAATATCTTTTAAATCCCATTCTGGAACTACACCTTTTAAGAAATAAGCTGACAAAGCAACCGGTGGTGAGAGCCAGGCGGTCTGGAGATTAACTGCAACAAGTATTGCAAACCAAGTTAAATTGAAACCAAGTGCTTCTACTAAAGGCAATATAATTGGCACTATAATCATAACAATTGGTACCCATTCTAAAGGCCATCCTAAAAGAAAAATCATAACCATAATCATTGCAAGGATTAAGTATCTGTTCATTTCTAAACCTAGTAAGAAATCAGTTAAAAGCATTGGCGTTCCCAGTCTTGAAAACACTGCACCAAAAAAGTTTGATGCCGCAACTAAAACCATTATTAATGCAGAAATTTCTAAAGTTTTAACTAAAGCTTCTTGTAGTCTTCCAAATGTTAATTTTCTATATGCTAAAGCTAATAATAAAGATCCCATTGCACCACAACCAGCCGCTTCTGTTGGTGTAGCAAATCCAAATAAAATACTTCCAAGTGAAGCAAACACTAAAGCTGCAGGAGGAACTAATCCAATAAAGAACTCTTTCCAAACAGCGGTCATACTAGTTGCTCTTAATCTTTTTGGTAATACAGGTCCTAAACTAGGGTCAATCCAACATCTAATAGTTGTGTACGCCGCATAAAGCGTTGCTAATAATATTCCAGGAATAATTGCTGCAGCAAATAAATCTGTAACAGGTATTTCCATAATAGGACCCATAACAACAAGCATAATACTTGGTGGAATTAATATCCCTAAAGTTCCACCTGCTGTAATTGTTCCTGCTGCTAATCGAACATTATATCCTGATTTGTTCATGGATTTTGCAGCCATAATTCCTAAAATTGTAACTGATGCTCCAACAATTCCTGTAGCTGCTGCAAAAACAACTGAAACAAATAATACTGCGTAATATAAAGAGCCTCTTACTTTAGCTAGCATTAATTGAAATGCTGAGAACAATCTTTCCATTAATCCAGCTTGCTCCATCATAATTCCCATAAAAACAAAAAGGGGAACTGCTGCAAGCGTTTGTTCTGTCATGACCATTGAGAACTGCAATGTCATTAAATAAAATACTAGTTTACCAAATCCTAGGTACCCAAAGAAAAAACCTAAAAATATTAAAGTAAATGAAATTGGAAAACCTACAAATATAGAAAATAGCATTACACCAATAAGAATAAAACCTAAGATAGCTGGGTCCATGAATTCTGCTAACATTAGTTTTCTCCCCCTGGCCACTTACCTTTGGTAGCTGCCCAATAACTTTTAAATAACTCTGAAATTCCTTGAATAATTAAAAATACTATTCCTAACCATAAACATGATTTGATTGGCCACATAAAAGGCATCCATGCTGTGTCCATTCCCTTCTCACCTCTCATGATAGATTCTTGTAAAAAAATCGTCGACATATAAAGAAATACACTTAGTCCTGGAAAATAAAATATCAAATATAACCAAAAATCAATTTTACCTTGAGTTTTAGTTTTAAAATTTCTGTATAAAAAGTCTGCTCTTATATGAACACCTTTTGATAGTGCATAACCAGCACCTAACATAAACAAAGCTCCATATAAAAATCTACTCATGTCATATGCCCACATTGTTGGAGCATTAAAAAGTTTACGTGCTAAAACTTCATAAACCATAGCAAAAGTTAAGGGTATCACTAGCCAGCAAACTACATTGCCTATCCGTTTATTGGTTAAATCAATTTTTGTAATAGTTAATGCCATCCATTTAGGCATATTTCTTGGCATTGGTCCTGAACCACCTCTTCTTTCAGCGATCATCTCATCTGAAATATCAAGCTTCATAGGCTTGATTGATTTTTTAGGTTTTGTTGAATTGTGGTTTCTTGGCATAAATAATTTCTTTAAAAAAAAGAAGCGGACCGTTAAGCCCGCTTCAATTGTAATTATCTTTTATCTAAATACTACTTTAATGTTGCTGCGTGAGCCATTCCTAGCTTAGCATTTGACATTTGAGATCCAGACCAAAAAGGTACAGCGATATCAGCAAAGTCTTTTTGAGACTGCCAAACTTTAGCAAAGAACGGGTTCTTCGCCGCATTTTTTTCTAAAGCTGCTTTTGCTGCAGCCATATACGCTGGGAAGTAGTCAGCAGGAGTGTCATGTAAAATAACACCATGCTTCGTAGTTAGCTCGTGTAGAGCTTTTCCGTTTTCGTATATTCTGTAACTCATTGATTTTGATAGAGATGCATTTGCAGCAACTTCTAAAGCTTTTTTCTCTAAAGCAGACATCTTGTTGTACTTAGAACCTGCACCTGCTACTGGCGAACCAAATAACATAGCTGCTGGGTGATCGCCTGACCAATAGTGAGTCCAAGCAAAACCACAATCGATTAATCCTTTATCAACTGCATCTAAAGTTTCTTTTACACCCACTACAGATCCAGCTGGCATAATTTCGAACTTAAGCGATCCACCCGTTAGTTCAGTAACTGTATCAGTGAAGTCTTTCAACATCACCACTTCATCAGCTTTTGCACTAATTACGGTTTGACACTTAAGAGTTTGTGCAGATGCACCTGTTACTGTCATTACAGTAAGTAGAAGCGATCCAACAAACAAAGATATGATTTTTTTCATATTTATATATTCCCTCTCGTTGTGTTTTTTTATAAAAAAGCAACCCTTTCAATCTTTAAAAATTAAAACAAGTGTTAATGTTAATAAAATACTGATTATAAACATTGGTAATACTAGAATTTTATTTTTTACTATTATAAACATTCTAAATTAATGGAAAATTTTGATTATATTATTTTAGGAGCTGGATCTGCTGGTTGTGTTCTTGCAAGTAGATTGTCGGAAAATCCTAACAATAAGGTTCTTTTAATTGAGGCTGGTGGCAAAGATAATTATCCCTGGATTCATATACCAGTTGGATATTTCAAAACTATGCATAATCCCAATGTTGACTGGTGTTACAATACTGAGCCAGATGAGACTATGAACAATAGATCTATAAGATATCCTAGAGGAAAAACTCTTGGAGGTAGCTCATCAATAAATGGTCTACTCTATGTTAGGGGTCAAAACAGAGACTATGATGTTTGGAGACAGTTAGGAAACAAGGGTTGGAGCTGGGAAGATGTATTGCCTTATTTTATAAAAGCTGAAAATCAAGAAAGAGGTAAAAGTGAATTTCATGGTGTTGGAGGTCCTTTGTCTGTTTCTGACCAACGAATACAATTACCTTTGTTAAATGAGTTTCAAAAAGCTGCTGAAGAATTTGGTATTCCAAAAACTAAAGATTTTAATACAGGGGACAATCATGGCTGTGGATATTTTCAAGTAACAGAAAAAGATGGTTTTAGGTGCAGTACAGCAGTTGGATATTTAAACCCTATTAAAAAAAGACAAAATTTAAAAATAATTACAAAAGCTCATGTTAAGAAAATTAACTTTGAAAATAAAGTTGCTAAAGAAGTTGAATATTGGGTTGAGAATGAATTATTTACTGTAAGTGCAAATAAAGAAATAATTTTGTCTTCAGGAGCAATCGGTTCACCTCAATTATTACAAGTTTCAGGAATAGGGAATTCAGATAAATTAAAAAAACTAGGAATTGAGATAGTTCATGAATTAAAGGGTGTAGGTGAAAATTTACAAGACCATTTAATGTTTAGACCAATATATAAAGTACAAAATATAAAATCTCTTAATAAAAAAATTAATAGTTTATTTGGTAACTTATTAATTGGATTAGAATATATCTTTAATAGAAGTGGACCCATGACTATGGGTGCTAGTCAGATGTGCATGTTTGCAAAAAGTGATCCTTCATTAGAACTGCCCGATTTACAATGGCATGTTCAACCAATGAGTATGGATACATTGGGTGCAACCAAAAACCATGATTTTCATGGTTTCACTCCAACGGTTTCACAAATTAGACCAACTAGTAGAGGGCATATTAGTATAACAGATAGAGATTCTCGAACTTACGCAAAAATAAAAATGAACTATCTATCAACAGATGAAGATAGAAGAATTGCAGCAGCTGGTCTTAAATTAACAAGAAAAATTGTTTTAGAATCTGAGACCTTTAAAAAATTTAGTCCAGAAGAATATCGTCCTGGTCCTCATTTAATGGAAGATGAAAATATTTTAAAAGCAGCAGCAGATTATGCTCAAACAATATTTCATCCTGTTGGAACATGTAAAATGGGTCAAGATGATATGGCTGTTGTTGATGATCAATTAAAAGTTCATGGAATTAAAAATTTAAGAGTAATAGATGCATCAATCATGCCTAATATTACCTCTGGAAACACTAACGCACCCACAATAATGATTGCAGAAAAAGGTGCTGATATGATACTAAGCAGCTAATGTTTGCAGAATTATTCGGACCTGAACAACTTGTAATTTTAGGTCAAATTATATTTATCGATTTAGTATTAGCTGGTGACAACGCCATTATTATTGGAATGGTTGCTTCTAAATTTCCAGCTGAGCAAAGAAAAAAGGTAATCTTTTGGGGAATAGGTGGTGCGGTAATTTTAAGAATTATCTTAACCATGCTAACTGCTTATTTATTACAAATAACAGGATTGAGACTGATAGGAGGATTGCTTCTCCTTTATATAGTCTACAAACTCTACACAGATGTAATCAAAGGTCAGCCAGGTGATGAGGATATTAAAGTAGATAATTCAAGTTTCATGAAAGCTATATGGACAGTTTTACTTGCTGATTTTACAATGAGTTTGGATAATGTTTTAGGTGTAGCTGGTGCTGCTGGTGATCACTATGTATTATTAATATTTGGTTTAGCTTTATCAATAATTCTTATGGCAACAGCTGCAACTGTTATATCAAAATGGATTACTGAATATAAATGGATAGCTTGGATTGGTTTAATTGCTATACTGGTTGTTGCAATCGAATTAATCTATACTGATTTAAAATTATTTATTTAAATGTACTTACAAAAAATAAATCTTAAAAACAAATATGCATTAGTTACTGGTGCAGGCAAAGGATTGGGTAGAGCCTGCTCTATCGCTCTTGCTGAAGCTGGAGCTACAATCATTGCATTAAGTAGAACACAATCAGATCTTGATAAGCTTGAAAAAGAAATAAAAAAGATAAAAGGTAAAGTTATCAAAGTTAATTGTGATGTAATGAATTACAAAGAATTAAAAGAAAATTTAGAAAAAATTAAAATCATAGATATTTTGGTTAATAATGCTGGGACAAATATTCCAGAACCTTTTGAAAAAATTAAACAAGAAAGCATGAACTACTTAGTAGATTTAAATCTAAAAGCGGCTTTTAATGTTGCTCAATTAGTTGTTAAAAAAATGTTAAAGAATAAAAAAAGAGGCGGATCAATTATTAATATGTCTTCTCAACTTGGTCATGTTGGAATGGCCGGTAGAAATGTTTATAATATGACAAAATTTGGTATTGAAGGTTTGACTAAAGGTATGGGTGTTGAGCTTGCAAAAAATGATATTAGAGTAAATACAGTGGCCCCTACTTTTGTAGAAACACCAATGGTTAAAAGATTTTTTAAAAATAAAGCATTTAAAAAACTTGCTTTAGGAAATATTCCAATAGGCAGAGCTGCAACAGAAAGTGATGTTGCAACAAGTGTTTGTTTTTTAGCCTCTTCTGCGTCATCAATGATTACCGGAACATCTATTGTAATAGATGGTGGCTGGACTGCGCAGTAATGTTTAGATTGCTAATATTAATAGCAATTTTTTATACAACTCAATCTTTTGCAGTAGAATTTCAAGGAAAGTTTATTCAAGGACATTTCATCATTGGGAAAACTGAACCTGGTACTTCAATCTTAGTAGATAAAAAAAAAGTTAAAGTCTCAAAGGATGGTTATTTTGCATTTGGAATAGAAAAAGAGAGAAAATTAGACATTGTTATTACTGAAGAAAACAAAAGTATTGTAAAAAAAGTTCTTAAAAGAAAATATAAAATTCAAAAGATAGATGGTTTACCTGGAAAAAAAGTTACTCCTCCTGAAGAATTTTATGCAAGAATTAGAAAAGAAGGTAAATTAATTGCAGAAGCAAGAGCGATAGATAGTGACTTAACTTTTTTTAAAGATAAATTTATTATTCCTGTAGATGATGCAATTATTACTGGGGTTTATGGTAGTCAGCGAATTTTAAATGGAATACCTAAGTCACCTCATCTTGGATTAGATTTTGCAAAACCAAAAGGTACTCCCATTAAAGCAATGAACAATGGTATTGTCACTTTATCTGAAAAAGATCTATATTATACAGGAGCTACCTTAAATTTTGATCATGGTCATGGTGTATCAACTTTATATATGCATATGGATGAGATTTTTGTAAATGTTGGCGACCATGTTAAAAAAGGAGATGTTATTGGAACAATTGGAACAAGTGGAAGATCTACTGGACCTCATCTTGATGTTAGACTTAATTGGTTTGGGACTAGACTAGATCCTGCAACTATACTAAACATTCAATAATGAAAAAAACCTTATTAGAAAAAACAGCAGATAAATTAGTTAATGCATTTGCTAACAATAAAATAATTGCACCCATTCCAACAAAATTTACAAAAACATTAAGTGAGGCTCAAAAGCTAAGAAAATTATGTGAAATTAAAGTTAAAGATCCAATAATTGGATTTAAAGCTGCAGGAACAGGTATACCTGTCATGAAAAAACTTAATGAAAAGAAGCCTTTTTATGCTGCAATCTTTAAAAAGAATTTTATAAAAAGTGGAAAAAAAGTAAAAATTAATAAATCAACTTTAGGTATAGAACTTGAAGTTTGTTACCTGATTAAGAAAAACTTTTTCTCATCAAAAGGATCAATTACCATGAAAAATGTAATAAAACATATTTCTCACATGGCAGCTTGTATTGAGGTTATTGGTTACAGACAAAAGAAAAAAGGCATTACTAGTTTTGGAGATTTATGTAGTGACTTTGGAGCTAACGTTAAATTTTTAATCGGACAAAAGAAAAAATACAAAAGAATTAATATTGGAAATTTAAAGACAAATATTGCTAATAAAAAAATTGGACAAAGTGTTAATGGAAATACAAATACTGTTTATATAAATCCACTTAATTCACTTAGATTTGTTTTGAATGAATTAAAAAAAGATAAAGTGAATCTTGATAAAGATTTTTATGTATTCACTGGATCAACTGTAGGTGTGGTACCAATTTTAGGTAAAGGTCTTTACACTGGAAAAGTAGCTCAACTCGGGTCCACTAAAGCAATTATTCATTAATTTTATAATATCATTTAAAAAAGCCTTAATAATTAACAATAATTTGGGTTCGTTTTACCAAATGAAATCTTAATTTAAGGCTACTTGTGCTTCATATTTTTAAAAGTTATAGTTTTTATTATGGCACTCCATTTTAGCAAACGTGAATTTGAGAAAAGAAAACTAGCGATATTAAAGTCAATGAAAGAGCAGAACCTTGATGCTCTTTTAATGTTCCGTCAAGAATCTATGTTTTGGCTTTCAGGCTACGATACCTTTGGTTATGTTTTTTTTCAAACGTTAATATTAGACCAAAAAGGAAATATTATTCTTTTAACAAGAGCTCCAGATTTAAGACAAGCACAAAACACATCGAACATTGAAGACATAAGAATTTGGATAGATAAAGACCAGTCTAATCCTACAGATGATCTTAAAATTATTTTAAATGAATTAAATTTAAAAAATAAAAAAATTGGAGTTGAATATGAAGCTTACGGTATGACAGGGCGTAATGCTTTAAGACTTAATAAGTCGCTAGAAGGTTATTGTGAAGTAGAGGATCAATCAGAATTAATTACCAAACATAGAGTGGTTAAATCTATTGAAGAAATTGTTTATGTAAAAAAAGCTGCAGAACTTGCTGATCAAGCGCTAGATGAAGCATGGAAATATGCAAAAGCTGGTGCTAGTGAAGCAAAAATTTTAGCTGAAATGCAAAGAGTTGTTTTAGAAGGTGGTGGTGATTATCCAGCAAATGAATATATTATAGGCTCTGGACACAATGCATTACTATGCAGATATCAATCAGAGAAAAGAATTTTGTCAGATACCGATCAGTTAACTATTGAATGGGCTGGAACCTACAAACATTATCACTCTGCAATGTTTAGGACTATTCCTATTGGTAAAGCTGATCCAAAACATATTAAGATGCATGAAGCTTGTATTGAGGCTTTAAGTAATTGTGCAAAGACTTTAATACCAGGAAAAACTGCTGGAGATGTATTTGATATACATGCTAAAACTTTTGATGACATTGGATACAATAAAGCAAGAATGAATGCTTGTGGTTATTCACTGGGCACAACCTTCTCACCCAATTGGATGGACTGGCCAATGCTATA
>Ga0209816_1001423_pt1 | contig 17953 bp, 33 predicted proteins | sample CoawatmetaG01DNA_FD_187509 | JGI IMG/M metagenome (GOLD analysis project Ga0209816, IMG submission 187509) | Marine microbial communities from the West Antarctic Peninsula - Coastal water metaG017-DNA (SPAdes) (version 2) | ecosystem: Environmental > Aquatic > Marine > Coastal ... | reverse complement strand
TTTTTTAATTGATTAAAAACTGCCTATTCTGAGCTCATTCGATGATTTTAGGGTGATTCATGTGTTGATGTACTAAAAACTATTTGTATTAAAATTTGCTATTGTCATTTTTAGTTTTGTAGTTTACCATCAAGTTCAATATAAATAATGAAAAATAATGGGAATAATGAAGAATATCAAACTACTCGCAAATGGTAACACCAATGCGAAAACATCTAAAAATTCGAGGGAATCCGCTATAATGTATCTTGCACCACATACGCAAAATTCATTCAACACCAACGTATGTCCCAAAGCTACTAAAGGGTGTATTTTAGCTTGTTTGTACAAAAGTGGTAGAGGTGCATTTAATAGCATCCAACAAGCACGAATCAGAAAGACTGATTTTTACATCTCCGAAAAACAAAACTTTTTAGAACATCTCAATAAGGAAATAATAAATATTAATAAGCGTTCATTAAAAAAAGGCATAAAAACTGCCATTCGAATGAATGGTACTTCAGACCTTGACTTTTTAGGACAACTAAAGAAAAATGTTAATGATGATATTTTGTCATTAAAAAATGTCATCTATTATGACTACACCAAAATATTGGGAAAGGTTAAAAAATACGCTAATACAAATTACCGTTTGACCTTTTCGCATAGTGGTGACAATTGGAATGAATGCGAAAAAGCGTTAGAATATGGTTCACCCATTTCTGTGGTATTTTCTGCGAATTCGAGGAAAAATGAACCATTACCCAAAACATATAAAGGTATTAAGGTAATTGATGGAGACAAAGCAGATGATTTAATGCTTGACCACAAAGGTTCATTCATACTTGGTCTAAGGTTCAAAGGTTCTGCTAAATCAAGAACTCAAGCTATAAACGATGGCTTTTGCATACAATGTTGATAGACTAAAAATAAGTTCACATGATGCTATATATATTAATATTCGCTTGGATTGGTGTAATAACACTACTAGCAGAACGAGAAGAAAAGATTAATAACCTAAACAATAGAAATAATGGAAAATAATAGGAAAGAATACTTAAAGTTTTACAAGGATTTAGACATACCATCCGATTGGAAATTTGCACAATATGCAAGTGATGTTATTGGGATGGCTTGTTTTACTTATCAAGATGCTATCATATATATAGACTATCCGAGTAACAATAAGAATAGATGTGCTATCCAAATTACTCAATTTTGGGATAATCTATCTAACAAACCCAAGAGGTTCTGCGTAGGATTATACCCCAAAGGTGTACCTCTTACCCTTGAGGGACATTGTCAAGAGGGTTACACTACTGAGTCTTTCAAAGAACTACTCAAGTTTTTTAAAACTAAATCCAAGGAAAGGAACTACGAATGGTTGGATTTTTTCACCGAGGAAGAATTAATCAAAAGATATTCAAATAAATAAACCTAAACAATAGAAATAATGGGAAAAAATAGAGTAATAAAGACATATCGTTTTCGCAATAACAAGCTAGAACATTATAGCGATGACATGACATTTCAAGATGTATTGATCCATAACGATGATCAGATTTTTAAATCGCTTACCAATGATGCAATAATCAATGATTGTGATGGTAATGAGATTTCAGACGATGGTAATTCTGAGGTAGGAATACTCCGTCTAGATAATAATGAGTGGATTTGTAAGTATTCTGAAACCCTTGATGATGATACCGATACAACAATGAGATACACTGAAGGACACCATTTGGGATGTTACGAGGATTTGGACATACCAAAGCAATGGGAAAATTACTCATGGAATAATGATACTATGGCAAGTTTTAAGCATAAGAATACACGCATTTGGATTGACTACCCTAAACTAGAGGATAGAGAACACGTGTATTTAGATGTTCACAGATACAGATTCCATGTCCAATTATTTGAATCTAAAGATTGGAAATATGGGGAAGGCAAGTCAATAGGTAAAGAATTCGATACAGACTCATTAGAGGATGCAATAAAGTATGTCACCAAAAACATAGTAAAATAATGGAAAGTTTAGGAAGATATTTAGAAGATGGTGCGAACGCACAAGCCAAAGCTACTTTGTCTTATTTGCAAATGTATCAAGATGTAGAGGAAAGTTATAACCGTGAAACACGTAGTTATGATGCAAAGATAATGGTTGCACGGTGGGATAATTACAGAGAACAAGGTTATGTCGTTAGCCTTGTGAATTCAAAGGATGAACAGATGAACATAGCTTTTTTTCAACATAGAAATTCGGATGATGTAGTTGCCGTAAAGTGGATGCAATCAAGCATACGTTCTTTGACAATAGATACTGCCGAGTTTGGAGATATATATAAGAATAAGCACGATGTTTCAAAAATCACTCCTTGTGGAGATGGATTTAAGATGGCTATTTGGATATCTCAAGAACTCGACAACCATTGGATAAAAGGTATAAATAAATAAACATAAACAATAGAAATAATGAGATACACTAAAGGAGAACATTTAGAATGCTACGAAGATTTAGATCTTCCTGAATCTTGGACAAATTTATCAAGTTTTGATGAGATGTATGCACATTTTAGATTTCAACAAATTCACATTTGGATAGGGAAACAAACAAAGGGAATTCCAAGATTTAGTATAAATGAACCAAATAATGAAAATGATGAAATGCAATATTTTGATGATTTCGATGAAATGATAGAACATCTAATAATTGCTTATGGCAATGGTGATGAGGGATTGTGGACCATTGCAGAAGGATTAATCCAATCTAGTAGAGTTATAGAATCGGTTCAACATATTTGGGATGAAGGTAATGACAGATGGATTTACATTGAAAGATATAGAGAAGATGATTTCCTCGGATTAAGTTTTATGCAAGGAGATGAGTATGACCTTTTTAAAGAAGATTGGTGCAAGGTGGATATTGAAATAAGTAATATTTATCACTCTATGAAAAATGAATATTCACATGAGTTGAAAGAGGTCGGAGAATTGAAATTTATCAACAAGGTATTTTGGACAAAGGTATTAATTCAAGATTTAGACCATATTAGTAGTCCAACATACCACTTATAATAAATAAACATAAATAATAGAAATAATGGAAAAAATGAAAAAGTATGAAATAAAAGCAAGTATAATTAGCGAATTGTATTTGGAGATTGAAGCCAAAAATAAAGATGATGCTATGGAGATAGCAATTCAAAATACACCCAAGCTAAAACTTAAAGTCATAAGTGATGCCAATTGGATTGGTAGTGATGAAGAGAATTTGGATGCTATGTATGAGATATCTGAATTCCATGAAGGCATCTATAAACCCTTGGATTACGACTAGCTAATTTAAGAAATAGAAGAAATTAAAGAGATGAAAGGGCATTAAATAAACTAGACAATAAATAAAACAGAAAACTATGAAAAATATATCAGCAAGAGAAGTTTTTAAGAGCTTTGGACATGAGTGGATTATTACACGCATTATAATACACAAAGACTACAAGTACGATGATAGAGTAGAGGTATCTGCTAGAAGAAGATATTACAAGGGGGATTTTGTTAACACCTTCAATGAAATCCTAAGTTACAAGTACGCTGACAGATTGGCAAGAGATTTTTATGGGAAACCAATATTTCGGTTTAAGAATATTGATCACGATTTTAAAAATGCTTGGGACCCTGGAACGAAAAGACATGAAAGCATGAGAACCTATAACTATAAAACAAAATTAACGACATGAAAACATTCTATTTAGAAGTAGCACCAAATACTGATAAAAAGTTTATTCGTAGCGGATTTGATTTTGTTTTTTCCCAAAAGGTAGATGATTGGATTGGGATGAATTATCGGATAAAAGCCATCAAGGATAGACAAAGATACCATGACCAAAAAGAGAATAAATTATGACAAAACTAAAAGACTCTCTGAGAGAAAAGCAAGAAATAAGGGATGCAATAGCCTGGTTTAAGCTACATGATGTGGAAGCATATACAGATGATGATAATGGATTCTACGTTGTCATAACGCACGAACTAAATAGGGATGACATACACTTATTGATATCTACATCTGAAGTGTCCTATAGGGCAGATTTATGGAAAGAATTTAAATTAGAATTAAGTAAAAATGAAAGATAAAATGTACATAAATGGCAACGGAGAGTTAATGTTAGGTAAATACCTTGTTTTGGGATTCACTAAAAAGACTAAGATAAAAAAAGATTGAAATAAATGTTGATAGAATAAAAATAAATTGTAAAATAAATAATAGAAATGATGGAAAATACTAAGAAAGTAACAAGACAATATGTATTGCGTGAGGATGATCAAAAGACCATAATTCTCGCTTTAAGGATGTATGAAAGAAACCTAGCAGACTCATTTGAGAATATTATAAATCAATTTGGAGGTTATGCAGATTATAGCTCGGTACACCATCATCAGTTTGACTTACAAGAATTAACTCATTTGATGCATGAGAAGATTTTAATAAATGTAACATCAACAATTGATGGTAACGAGCCAAATGATTCCGAGAAGTGGGGGGATGATAATAAGGATAAAATCGGTGTTGACTTTCCTGAAGGTTGGATGGACATGAAAATACTTGAGGAAGAACCAATCAAAAAAGAAATTATTGAGGAAGAACCTAAAACAACAATGGGGATGAAATCATTTTCAATCTATGATAGGACTTATTCTATGGATAAAGTTGAAGATATAAATCAGTACGACAGAACCGAATTTGAAGATACAAGACTAAAGAGGTTTAATCTTATGGAAGTGATAAAAAGACTTGAGAAGTTATGGGATGAACACCATATTCAAATAGCATCACTAAAAAAACTTACTAAAGAGTGTGATCAGATGAGAGATGAACTAGATAAAAGACGTAAAGAGGAGGTAATATCAGAATAACCCTACACTCCCATCGACTAGATCGTGGAGGTTTGATCCTCAATGGGAGCAACCAATATTGGTTAAACTAAAAAATAGAAATTATGGATATCAATGCCAGATTACAGATTGCGGATTTACTAATCAAAAAACATCCTAAAATAGCTAAAAAACTAGATAGTGAACTCGATGAGAAATTTGAAATTTATTGGAATCAACATCAAATATTATCTATTCCGAGAGAAATAGAAAAAAATAAATCTCACATAGCAACATATATGTCTAGTATTAAAAGTATGATAGAAAAAAAAGAACAATTAATGGAAGAATATATTTCTACCGTTAAGAAAATAACAGAAGAAAATAAAAAATTAATGGAAGAATGGTTAACAAAGTACGAAGTAATACAAAATCAAATTGTCGGATTTGAGGATGACCTACCAAAATATGAACTACCCATTGAAGGAGATAAGACTAATGCTGAAATTATGAAAATCATAGAAACCAACAAACCAGGAATAAAGGAGGTGAGCCATGGATGATATCGACTTTATCGACTATAGGGATAGTCCAAATAAAACAACCGCAATGAGATGGGGCAGGATGGGACTTGAAGAAATACTGTCTGAACTCGGTGATCTAATTGGTTTATGTTGTAATGAAAATAAGATTTACCTAAAATTTGAGAATGGTAGAGTATTACAACTGCATGATGATGAAATAAAAAATCAAGCAGAAGATTTTTTAAAGCGTGAAATAGGTTGGCTTGGATTTGATCCTCAAAAAGACTAACCCTATACTCCCATCGACTGAGATCGTGGAGGTTTGATCCTCAATGGGAGCAATTAAAATGAATGTTAAACTAAATAAATAAAAATGGATTTTGAAAAATTAAGATTTCACAAAAACGTGGAACACAAGTTCATCATTGAAGGATACTATGATGGCATACATTATTTCACAGATCACGAGTTTAAAGATTGGTCTGATGGCATGAGTTTTATCTACAATAAATTCCCAGTCATAGAACATGAGGATGGCACTACAGATGACCAAGAAGATGAGTTGGATTCTTATGTGTCAACCAACATCACCAATTATTATGGACTAGTAGATGAAGATGGTATTTACAAGAATATTGTTTTTGGATCAGAGGAGGATGCTGAAGAGTATAGCGATGACCATAAGGTGGCAAAGGACAAGGCTTTTGTAGTAGTTGATCTATCAAGGTTTATTCATGGTGAAACGCTGACTGATATAGATTTAGATGCTATGTATTTAAACAAGGAGGTGAGCCATGTCTAGACTTAAAGAGAGTTATTGGCTATTCGGAAAAGAGGCAGTAGAATTTGCATTAGAAAATTCTGATGAAACAAAGCAAAAAGTGGATTATAAGTTTATATCAGCAATGATATTTGATAAAATGGAATATGACATTTATATGTTTGAACCTACCTACCCTTGGGATGTCGATGGGATATTATCTATCGCAACACGATGGGAAAGCTATCTAGAAATTGATGAAGAGTTGTATGCATGGCTTTGCCATGAAGAAGAAGAGTGGAAAGTTATTGAAAACTCAAAGGCAATAAATCTTAAATTAAATAGATGGGATAATGAGTTTAAAACTAAAAGATAGAAATATGGATAATGAATTTATAGTCGATTTGGACAAGCGTGAAGTCTACCTAAAGTTTAAGGGTAAAGATTATTCCCTTACTTTGGAGGATCAAGATCTAGAGGATCATTGGCACTCAATAGAAGATGCCGAGGGAACGATATATGATATCAATATTTACCTCCCATCTGCTGATAGTATTTCGTGTTCAGCATACCCACTAATAGAAGATGCTGATGGATTTTTTAATACGGCAGATACTATCTCTCATAGCTTTTTCTTGAGAGGAACTAACGGTGATAGCACGAAGTATTTCGATAATGATAAGGTAGAGTATTGTTCTACTCAAACAAACCTTGCTATGCAGATGAAAATTAAAGATGAGATCCTCCTCAATGGGTATGATATTTTTGCTTGTAACTTTTGTGAAACCACCTTGTTGAGAAGGATTTCTGACACTGAAAAACAGGTTTGTTGGTCATGTCATAAGGAGCTGAACTTTGATAAATGTGAACCCTTATATAGTACATAAGTGGTACAGCATTTTGTTTTAATAGAGAAAAAGCTTATTTTAAGCTTATAATAGTGTTTTCTGGAATGGGATATAATCATAGCGATATTAATAAAGTAAGTATAGTTTGTAGTACATATATATTATTTACTATATTTGTATATGTATAATACAAACAATTTATTATTTCATAATGATTATTGTTGATGTACTAAAAAATAGCTAGTACAAATCCATTACAAGATACACTCATTTGGTACAACAATTTAACAATAAAATTAATAAAAAATGAGAGATAAAAATGTACAAGAGAAAGTTAAGGCTATACTCTACACCTATCCGCAAAGCCAGGATAATGATAATGATTTATTGGCTCGGATTTGGTATTCGGAATTTATGTCAAATGGAATGAAACAAAGTCATGCCGTTGAAATATGTATGCTTTTAAAAAATGGCAAATTAAGTCATCCACAAAGCATCCGTAGAACACGGCAAAAGATTCAAGAGGACCACCCCGATTTGAGGGGAAGGACTTATCATGAAAGACAAAAAAAAGCAAGTAAAATAAGAAAAGAAATAGTAAAACTATGAAATCATTATTGATAACAATCGTGGTAGCTACATTGTACAATGCGTTACCCCAACAAACAGATAGTACTCCCTTAGTTACTGCTAGTGGTGAGATAATTAATGGACTATGCCCTGAGAGTCATAGATGGGTAGCAGTCAGTCCAGATTTACTTAAAAGATTCCCCTTCGGTGAGTGCATTCTAGTGGAAGGTGCTGATGAAATGGATGGGATTTGGAGAGTCACCGATATAATGAACGATCGATATACTAATTACATAGATTTCCTTGTAGAGGATACTAGGAAGCTTGGGAAATGGTATGATGTAAAAATAACCCTTGTGAACCATGATAAATAAAAAGAGAATGCTTGAGGAAAAAACCATTGGTCTAGACTTATTGATTCATCAAGAATTAAAAAGATTAGCGAAGGAGAAAAACGTAAACATGAAAGATTTACTTATGAATATTTTAACCTCATATATAACGGCTAAGAATATATGAGAAGATGTAAGCTATCATCATGCGATAACGAAATAGATGGTTCACCTAAAAAGGTTTTTTGTTCTAAAAAATGCTATAGACTCCATCATAAGGTCGTTAAAAACAAGAAATGTGCAAGAGCAAGTTGCAATGAAACATTTGAGGCAAAGGGAGGAGCTAAGAAGTTCTGTTCAAAGGAATGTAGAGTTAAGGGTACTGAAAGAGAAAAATTGAATTTGGAGTTTGTCAATACAAAATTTGATTATAGCTATGGATTTATTTTTAGCAAAACCAAAAAAGATTGGGTCAGCTCCCCAAATACTATTTTAAATAATTAAATGATAAAAAAATGAATGATAACAAAAAGAAAATAAATGTATCTTTTTTTCTAAAAAAGAATTCACCGCACAAGGAAAGAGTGGACAGAAGTGTCTATGGAACTATCGCATTTGCGAATACTAGCACAAAACTAGCTACGGGAATAAAAGTTGAGGACCCTGGTGATTTTTGGAAAAAAGGAATGTTTATCCATCCAAAATTTGCAGAAATTAACGCTGAATTATATAGCATAAAAGAAAAGCTTTTATCATTTGATTCTAAACATTTTAGGAATGCTGAAGAGATTAAAAATGCATATCTAGGACAAGATGTACTTAATTTCCCAATGACCATGAAGGAAGCGTTAGAATATGGTTATCAAGAAAAAGTAAATTCAGGAGATTGGAGGGTAACAACTAGTCAGAATAGGGCAAGTGCTTTAGTTAAATTTGAAAGTTTTAGATTTAAAAGAAAAGCACCTAATTGGGGTGTTGTAAGGAATCATCCAAATCAAATATCTAGAATGATCATAAAGAAGTTTAAGGAGTGGTTAGTTGACCCAGACAACGGAGAGAGTAGGGAGAATAGTAAAATATCAGCTAATAATACCATTGGCTATTTACACACGATGTATGAACAATATTATTATGATCATATTGATTTTGAGGATGAACTAATTCCAAATCCATTTAAGAGGATGAAACACAGAATTAATACGGAGGAGGAAAGCAAAAAAGCCATAGACCGAGCAATTGATTGGAAGTGGATTGATGCAATTGAAGGTATTTCTTACAAAAACCCAGTCGATGAGAAATTCAGACAAATATCTTTGTTAATGGCTTACACCGGCTTATCATTTGTTGAACTTGGTAAACCTGATGCATTGGAAATACACCAAGGGATGAAGGGTTTACAATTGAGATCCCAACGGCATAAAACAGGTAAGGACTATATGGTCCCATGTAATTCTAGGATAATTGATATTGTAAAAAAAATAGATTACTTACCTTGGAAAAATTGGCATGAAGATACATTAGAAAATGCCAGATACAGAGGAAATTGCTATGCACAACTGAATAATTGGCTTGATAAATTATCAAAAGATATTAAATACAATAAATCAATAACTCCTCATATATTTAGACATACCTTCGCAATGAGAATGATTAACTATTACAGACTACCTATCTCTATTGTGGCTAGGATGCTTGGAGATAAAGAAGATATGGTGAGGAAACATTATGCGAAGTCTACTGATGATACGATTGAAGATCAGTTCGAATCTCATATGTTAAAATTTGAAAAAATGAATAATAATACAGACAATGCAATCGATTGCGTAAAATAAATCGTAAAAATATGTAAATATTATAGTGTAATACTACAAAAAGTTTGCATTATATTTTTATATGTTTAAACATTTTGTAACTTATACATTATATGATTGAGATATACATTTTTAATAAAAATGGAAAACAATAAGAATACTACGGAAAACGATAGGTTAAGGGAGATAATAGCTACGCTAGAAAGTAGTGATATAAGATTCGCATTAGCAATGAATGTTGGAGTCTCTACTATTAGTGCTTGTACTATGAAAAGCAGAAACAAAGTTTTGTCTAGGAGTTTTTATAAAAAACTATTAGATGCTATCCCTTTTATTTCTGAAAAATACCTTGATAGCGGTAAAGGTAAAATGTTTACCAGGAAGCTTACGGAAAAAGAAATTACTTTTTTTAAAAAACAATACGGATTAAGGTCTAAAATAAGAACATCTGTCAGCAAGGAATTATGTGGCAGAGTTCGGGAGATAAGACATTACAATAAAGATACCCAACTATCCTTCAGCGAAAAGTTACAGGTAGACAGAGGTATGGTTACCGCTGTAGAAGCTGGTCGGCAGAACCCAAGTCTTGGATTACTTGAAATATTAGTCGAAAAAATGGATATTAATCTTTATTGGTTATTATTTGGTGAAGGTGAAATGTTTGGCAGACAATATGGTAGAGACACAAAAAAAGTAAATGAAAAAGAAATTGACCGACTTAATGGTATGCTTGATGACCAGAAATTATTAATTGAAGCATTAAAATCTCGTATTCAGCAAAGTATCCTCGGTTAAAAGTGGTTGGTTAGGATCTACATATATTAGCCTATTTTTATTGTGCTTGAGGTATCTTTGTTGCAGTGAAACTAGGTGTTTATAGCATAAAAAATTTACTCGTATCTGAACAATTAAATGTTGTAATGAAAGACAATATTTATATTAATAAGCTATCGAAAATTAAAGAAGTTGTTGAAGACAACTACCCCACTCTATACAAAAAGCACACCTTAAAAAATATCCTTCAGCCTAACATCAGTGTTCGGAGAATTGTAAATTGGTCTATGATCCTTTACGAACTAAATCAGAATGGATATTTAGATAACGACAAACGGTTTTATATTTAGTTTTTTTTTATTATTCATTAAAAAACTTTAAATTATCTGTTGTTGTACAACAAATAATTATTACTTTTGTCTTAGTTGAAAAATGAAAAAATTCCAAATAGTCATCACTTATCTGATGTGCAATCTAATCAAAGAGAGTCATCAGATGATCTTGGATATAGTTTCGTTTTTTCAAACAAAATAGAAGACTGGATTTGTCAAAGAGTTCGGCAACAGCAAAAAAAATCAAAATTAAGGAATGGAAACAACGGAAAGAAACCAATATGAAGATTGAGATAGGTAATTTCATTTTAATTCCAACTAAGAATCAATCTAGGGAAGATTGGTTAAATGAAAGGTCTCTAGCCGTTGGAGGCAGTGACATGGGGGTATTATTTAACCAAAATGAATATAACTCAGTTACAAAGCTGTTTTATGAAAAACTAGGTATCATTCCCCCATCAGATTTAAGTGAAAATGCTTCGTGTCATTATGGAAATGCTTTTGAAGATGTTGTCCTAAGAGACTCTCAGTATTTAGAAATAAATGGGGAGAAAAATAATCATATAAAAAACTTAGATGAAGGTAATAAAAAGGCAAGTCATGTACACTTTCCTTATATGATTATTAACAAGAAGTACCCTCATATAACTTGTAATGTAGATGGTTTAAAATTCAAGGATAAATCTATTACAGAGGAGGATTTGATACATATGGTAGAGGTTGAAGGTAGAATGCCTATTCCAGAAGCTATTATTGAATGTAAAACCATGAAGACGGCAGCAAGAGACAAGTGGGTAGACGGCATGGCTCCTACTTATCCCTGGCAAGTTAAAACCTATTGTCTTCCGTTTTTAGAGCTCAACCCTAAGATATATGGAGAGATATATATCTTCAGCTATGACCTAAGTATGTTGGGATATCGAATAGATATAAATAAAAAAGATGAAAAGAAAATATCCATAGCATCTAATAAATTCCATAAACTAATAGAAAAAGGGGAAAAGATAATAGACAAAGCGAAGATTGAAAATAAAGATGATGAAGAAATAATTCATTTGTTATCTAAAATCCACCCAGAAACAACCTCATCATCCCCTTCATTGGGTAGTTTTCTAAGTGATTATTTTTTAAGAAAAGAATACATTAGGGAGAACGAAACTATCACCGGTAATGATATGGATGTTGATAAAGGATTAAGAAGTAGAGATATTAATAAACAAATCAAGGATTTGAATACTGAGAAAACTGAAATATCAAATTATTTCAAAAACAAGCTTGTTAAAACCTCAACAAAAATCATCGACTGCAATGCTAGGGGTAAAATAAGCTATTTAAAAAGGTTAAATATAAATATTAAATGATTTTAAACAATAGCCAAATAAGGAGTTATAAAGCATTAAGTAATCCTCCTCAGTATTTATACACTGCATTATACAAACAGATTCATGTTAATAGAATAGGTAAGGCAAGATCCTTTTCAATCCCAAAAGAAGGGGGTTACATGGCATATGCTGTTTATTATTATTTTTTAAAACAACTCGATTATAATGATAAAGAATGCATGACTGAGATGGGGTGTACCTATGCGATGATTGTTAGGATTCAATTGTATTTGGATCATGCAATTAGATTTACCCAAGAAGGGAGAGTCCATACTAAGATAAAGCTCGTTAGAAATTATATGTTGTTAGAACAACTAAAAATCCCTTACGAGGTGTTAATTAATGTAGATAAATAAATAAATAAATATGAATAATAATAATGGTGGGTTAGTTTATGAAGAGGAGTCAAACAACCAAAGAACAATTTATGTAGAGATTAAACCTGATACTAAGCTAGTACGAAAGTGTATTGGTGAAGAGGCAGAGAGGTTGATAGCACAAAGCAAGAATGGTGAAATTCTTCCTAAAGGGTTTAGGGTAAGAATTCTTGAAATGGGAGAGAATAAAGGTAAAGAAGTTGCCGAAGAAATGTATAATTCAATTCCTAATGTTCAATTGTTAAAAGTTTCATCTGAGGTAGTATTTGGAAAAACTCAAATGCAATTGTTATTTAATAATATGCAAGAGGATAGTCCTGATGTCCAGGTTCAATGTACATTAATAAATGATAGAAATTCGGTGAACGGATATGCTTCAAATTTCATTGATAAGATGCCAAATATTAAAATTGGTACATCTATGACTGTCAGAATTAAAAAGTATACAAATAAAGATACAGGTAAGGACAAAAGGTATATTGAAATTACTCAAAATAATAAGGTTATTCAAAGTGCTTTTTGGGATTACGATAAAAACAAACCCAAAGGGGGGAAACCATCAGCTACTTTAAAAGAGGTAAAACTACTAGGGGAAACAAAAGAAACCTGGGATTATACTAAAGTAGCTGAATTTCAACTTGATTTATTTCAAAAGTTTTCGAAAAATGTAGAAGAATATTGGGATGATAGTAAGCAACCCGAATCTAAGAAGCTAGTTGAGGAAGTCGAAGAAGAAATTCCTTTTTAAACAATCAAATTTAACTAGTGGTTTAGTGTAAAATAGGGGAGGTTGAGCTACTCCCTTATTTTTTTAAATATTAATAATGATACCAAAAGAAACTGTTGCGAAATATTTAAAGGCTAATCTCAATGTACACGGGATTAGTAAGAAAAGACCTGCTGAAGGAAGTTGGACTAAATGGCAATACAATATGAGGACACCTCAAGATATAAGAGGTGATGGTTTGGCTATTATTTGTGGGAAAATCTCTGGATACCTTGAGGTACTTGATATAGACTTAAAAAATTCTTTCGACCCTGAAGGTTTATACGCTAAACTAAAACAAAAGGTTAATAAGGGTAATCCAGATTTAATTGATTCATTAGTCATTATTAAAACAGTAGGTGGTGGCTATCATTGGCTTTATAGATGCCCTGATGGAATTCAAAAATCTCTTAAATTAGCTAGTCGTAATCCAACTAAAGAAGAGTTAAAGAAAAATGATAAAGAAGGTCCCATATGTTTACTCGAAACACGAGGTGAAGGATCATACATAGCTACACGACCCACAAGGGGTTATCACGTTGTACAAGGAAGATATGGTGATATACCTAATATTTCATCAGAAGATAGAGATTTAATACTCTCATCATCAAGATCCTTTAATGAAATAATTGAGAAAGCTGATGTACCTACAACAAATTTAAGAAACACATTTAACATACCAAAAAACAATAATAGTATAACAACTTGGGATGCTTACAATGATCAGACATCGGTATCTGATATTTTAGCAGACGCAGGTTGGACTTTTATTAAAGAAACTCCAGAAAGAGAATTTTGGCTAAGACCTGGTAGCACTACCTCAGAAAGTAGTGGTAATGTATCCAAAAAACTTAATATGTTCACAAGTTTTTCATCCTCCACCGTGTTGATACCTAATAAAGCTTATAACCCTTTTGGGTTGTATACAATGCTTTTTGGTAATGGAGATTTTCCCCAAACAAGTAGAGAATTATGCGAAAAAGGATATGGAGTATTATCTCAAGCTAAAAAAGAAAGCGTAATTGAATACGCTGATTCAAGAAATAAGCAAAATGAAGACTTAAAGAATCCTGAACAAATTGATATTTCGAAGTACTTATGTCATTATGAGAGTGATTTTGAATACTTAACCTCGGTTCGAGATGACAATGTAGCTAAAGGTCTAAGCACAGGTAGTAAAATAATTGACAAACATTTCTTATTTAAAAGAGGAACATTTAGTACTTGCATAGGTCATACCTCCGTAGGTAAAACATATTCCACGATATTTCTTACAATGTTAGCTGCATTAAAGCATGATTGGAAGATAGTTATTATTGGTATGGAGAATTCAAGTGCCTCATTAAAGAGACAAATCCTTGAATTGTATTTTCAGAAACCATTAAATAGGACTACTGCTGATGAATTCATAGATGGAAACGCATGGCTTGATAAGCATTACACCTTCGTGATGGCTAGAGGTGGTCATATAAGGACCATTTCAGATGCATTATCACTCTGCTATAAAATGTATGATGAAAACCCTTATGATATGTTATTCCTTGATCCATATAGTGGGTTTGATACCGAACAAGTTGGTAGTGAGACTAGTCATCAATCCAATACGAGATTATGCACCGCTATGTTAAATTTCACTACTAAAACTAATGTTAATCTTATTCTCAGTGTTCATACAGTTACAAGCTCTAGAAGAGATAAGGATGCTGATGGACATCTTAAAAGACCATTTATGGATTCTGTTGAAGGAGGTTCTGTTTTTTCAAATAGAGCAGATTCTTGTTTTATTTTTCATAGGCTAATTAACCATGAGGACAGAACAGAACGGTTGACCACACAATTCTTTGTTGAGAAGGACCGGTTATTAGAACAAGGAGGTTCTTTGACTAGCATCAACTCCCCAATCAAACTAGAGCTTAGAGATTATAAATTCTACGTTAATGGATGTCAAGATGTCATTTATGATATAAAAAATGAGGGAAAATCTGATATTAAAAAAGAAGATAATGTAACAATGGAATTTGATAAGAATATTCCGTTTTAATAATGTTGATAGAATAAAAATAATTTTCAACATAATACAAAAAGTTTAATTATGATCAAGAAAAACGCAAGAGGAAATTTAAATCCAAATAGTGGAGCGAAGGCAAGACGTAAGGGACACAATTTCGAACGTAGCATTCGGAAGAAATTGCTACCACTCTATCCTAAGTGTATAACCACAAGGATGGGTAGTATCCACCTTGATCAGCTCAAGATTGATCTTATGAATTGTTATCCTTGGGCACCGCAGCTCAAGGCTGTGGAAAAGGGAGTATACCCTGAGAAAATATTAAAGGAAATGCCCCAAGACCGTGGGGAATATAATCTGGTAATCCATAAAAAAAAAGGCTACCAACCAACAGTGAGTATGACCTGGGATGATTTCTATGAAATCCTTGAAATGCTCGTAAAAAATAAAATACTATGAACAAGCAACCAAAAATATTATTCTACGATATAGAAACCAGTCAGCTAACATCCAGACACTGGGCTTTGTATAATCAAAATATACAGACTAGATCGATTCAGAACGAATGGCACATCATATGCATCTCATACAAATGGCTACACGAAAAGAAAGTCCACACCCTATCCTTGGATTTCGATAAAAGCACTACCGATGATTATGATATATGTAAGGGTATTAAGAAGGTATTCAAAGAGGCAGATTTAATCGTAGCTCACAATGGGGATAAGTTTGATTGGAAAAAAATTATGGCTCGTTGGGTTTATCATAACATAAATCCACTACCCCCAATTCTTTCGGTTGATACTTTGAAAGAGGCTCGAAAGGCATTCAAATTTACTAGCAACAAACTTGATTACATCGCTCAGTACTTAAAAGTGGGAGCAAAACTAGAAACTGGTGGGTTATTTCTCTGGGAAGAATGTGCTAAAGGAAATAAGAAGGCTCTTCAAAAAATGGTGAAATATTGCAATGTAGATATTGAGATTTTAGAAAAAATTTATCTAAAAATGAGACCATTCATGTCAAATCATCCCAATCTAAGTACAGATGCGGATCGGGTTAGTTGTCCTAGTTGTGGTTCCCACAGGAAATTGAAGAGAAATCTAAGGAGGACTAAAGCAGGTATATACAGGCAACAGTATAAATGCAAGGATTGCAAATGCCATTACACACTTAGAGCCCCAGAGAAAACTAAATCACTAACCCAAAGCTAAAATGGAAAATTATATAAAAATCAAAGAAGCGAAACCTAACAACAATGAATACGTACTCCTCCGCACGAGCGTACACGATTCAAAACCAAAGAAGTTATTGTACATCAATGAGCAATTCATAGATTTCGAAATGAAGCCTATCAAGGTTGAACCTGATAATTATTGGAGACCAGTCTATGGCACTAATCCCATCACTCAAGACAGGTGCGAAATTGTTATCAATCTAAAGGACATTCCTGAAGGTAGCCAAAAGGATTTTTATGCTTCTAATGAATACATCACGACATTCTTGAATAAAGGTACTAGGTTCATGTATATCCACCAAGGCAAAGAGATCTCAACCATATGGACCGAGGAACTCGATGATTGAGGAACTTAAAAAAGCTGAAGAGTTACTAGATGAGGCTTTGATTACTAGATCCCAGAGGTATAAGATGATTCAAGATATGACAGTCTCTGCTACTAAAACTGCCGGGATAATGAAGGGAATAAAAATATTGACTTCACAAATAAGTTCTTATCAAAAAGAAGTTAATAGAATAAAAGAGCAAATAGGTTATCACCAAGATGATATTAAAAAATCAGAAATAAAAAACAGAACAATAATATGAAGACAATTAAATTAATAAAGCAAAGCGATGCGGTAAAAGAAATGGAAGAGATATACCTTATTGAATGGGATACCTCACTTGGCGTTACTAATCATTGTTATAGGTCCACTTTGGAAGAGGCTGAAAAAGCTTTCCATAAAGTAAAAGAAATGAATGGTGAAACACTCATATCTGAACAACTTAGGTTCGAAGACATTGGCTGATGTTCAGCTAATATTTAAATTTTTTTTAATCAAAGGGCATAAAGGAATGTCCATTATTTTAATTCGACAATAAGTTTTGGTCAAGAGCTTATTTATTTGTGTATCTAACTCCTGGGGTGTGGTGTCTCAGGAGTTTTTTTATGAACCACAGGCTTCACACTCAGGATCATCAATGGAGCAGCTCCCTCCTGCTTCCTCCAGCTTGAGTTTGTGAATTTGATATTTGATATCCATATCAGCTAACATATCCCCAGTAAGTTGGGATTCTAACTCTACTATTTGCTCTTCTTTTGTCATCTATCTTTTATTGTTGGTTTTGGCTTAAATACATTACCTCTAAAATTACTTTTTGGCAGATAAGGTAACGGCTCTATCCTATTTTGTTCCGTATGGTTTTTCATAATAATACTATTTGGAATGTACACCCTAGGGCATGGGCCATACACTTCATCCCATGAAATCATTAACGTACCATTTACATCTCTTAAAACCACACAGTCCTGTTTGGGTTGGGTAGAATAGGTAGACTTCTGGTAAACTTCTGGTAGATACGTTGGATTTACAATCCTCATATTACAACTTAAAAA
>Ga0209816_1001419_pt1 | contig 17965 bp, 22 predicted proteins | sample CoawatmetaG01DNA_FD_187509 | JGI IMG/M metagenome (GOLD analysis project Ga0209816, IMG submission 187509) | Marine microbial communities from the West Antarctic Peninsula - Coastal water metaG017-DNA (SPAdes) (version 2) | ecosystem: Environmental > Aquatic > Marine > Coastal ... | reverse complement strand
CCAGATTTTTTAGATTCGTATAATGAAGAATTAATCGAAGCTAGAAACGAGTCAACAATTCACGGAAATATAGAAACAAATTTAAAAGAATTGCCAGCACAAACAGAAACACGGTTTAGCCAACTTCAAGAAATTGAAGCTGTGCTAAACTTCCTCAATATTCAGTTACGAAAAATTAGACATAAGCATTTTAAAAAGTATTTAGAAAGTTATGCTAGGGCGTTGTCGACGAGAGATGCTGAGAAGTATGTTGATGGTGAAGATGAAGTTATTGATTTTGAAACACTTATTAACGAAGTAGCATTACTACGAAATAGATATTTAGGAATTATGAAGGGGCTTGAGGCAAAGCAATGGCAATTAGGTCATATAACTCGTTTAAGAACAGCAGGCATGGAAGATGTTAGCTTATAAAAAAGCAAAAAAATTATTTGTCGAGTGGGATAACACTAAGCACACAACGTATGATCGATTTGTTGCTCGAAACAAAAGTTCGATGTATGCTACATTAAATATTTTAATGGATGACATGAATCGATGCTGTAACGATTATAATAAAATACAAAATCAAACAAATTTAGTTAGGCTAATTACAAAATATAAGAAAGCAAAAGAATATTATGATAATTACAAATATGAATCAACACTAATAGGAATATCAAATGGATCTGTTATTAAGCAATAATCAAACAAGAAGTTTACACTCTAGAAAATTTTTAGAACAAATTTATCAACAATCTGAATTAATGACAAGTATTGGTACTGTTTTAGATATAGAATGTGGAAATGGTGCTGATACTGAATGGTGGGCAACACGTATGGATTACAGCGAAACGGATCCTAAGCCTTTAGACATTAACGTAACGGCTATTAGCCGAGTTGTTGAAATAAACAAACAAGTTAAAGATTTAAAAAATGTAAATTATATGCCTACAGATACCGAGTTTTGGCAAAATCTAAACGGTAATAAGTATGATGTAATTTGGTGCCACAATGTTTTACATAAGTTTACGAATTTTTACGATGTATTACACCAAATCAACTCATTACAAGACGTGGACGGCATGCTTTGTATTACTGTTCCTAAAATTCACAATATGTTTTACGGCGAGCCTGATTATAGGTTATATCCAGATTGCCATACAGATATTAACATAGTAAATTTAATTTACGGATTATCGTTAGCAGGTTATGATTGCCGCGATGCTTACTTTATGCAAGAAAAAAACAGTAATCTTATTAGTGCTGTGGTATACAAGAATTCGGATATTACTTATAACTTGAACGAAGTTACGCCATATGATTTAATGGAAATGGATCGCTTACCGGCATCGATGGTAACACAACTTAACAAGTTTGGTTATATTTCAAATAAAAATTTATATCTTAGTTGGTTGGACGGTACTCTAATAGACTATTCAACAATCTAGTCCAAGGCAATCCTTCAGCAATCTCATTAACTGTCCACTCTGTGTGTGCTAATTCTGTTAGCCACTGTGTTCTATTAGGCCTCAAATTGTTTAAATTTTTAGGATGAACACTAACAGGGTATGTTAAACTTTCTGGACCAGTCCAAGCCGCCACTCCGTTTATAGTGGCCTCCATTCCTGGATTACTACTTTCACTAACAACTAATTTGGCGTTTTTTAACGCATTATAAAAATCGTAATTATCGTATGTTCCTTCCACGTGATTAGCAGTTGTATATTTTACACCATACATTTTCTCTAAATTAAGTTCATTTGTATAATGAATACTTCTTTGATGTCTAGGATGATCTCTTAAAAAGATCGGAGCATCTGTATGATTTCTAATTTCAACTATCCTGTTTTCATAGTATTGATCTATATGAGGTAAGTTCCGCCATTGATCGCTTTTTTGATGTTGCCCACATATAATAATATTCTCTCCAATTAAGTTCCAAGGCTGTAATTTTATACCTAATTTTTTAGGTCTATATTCGTCTAGGTTTTCTTTGTTACAAAAATTAGCACGACCGTTAATACCATCTATACCAACTTTCCATGTAACATTACGATCTAATCCACCTACTTCTAATACTACTACAGGTTTACCTTGCTTGTGAAACTCACTCCACACCGCTCTGTTTCCTGCCATTTTCCCATTCCATAACAAACTCCAAATAACTGCCACATCAGCATCGAGAGTATTTTCTACAACTGTATCAGTTTTTCTAACAGCATCCATCATGGCATTAAAAACAGGCTTACCTGCTATGCTTGAATTGTTAGTGAAGAAAGACACTTTCATAAAACTATTTACTATAAATATTGTGCAGAAACTCAACAAATGGATAGAAAAATCAATGGTATACGGTTATGATACAAGTCGTAAAACAACAGGAAAAGTCGTAAGATTATTTTGTGAAGGTGCTAACGGTCAAGTTAGAAGATTAGATCAACTTGATTTGGATATTGCTAATTCGTCAAGTGATGACTATTTTACTAGTTTCGGCATTTTAAGAGGTACAGCACAAGTATACCGTAAAGCACTAAATTATCTTCATATAGATCATGCTTATTTTTTAGCAGGGCATAAACATACAGATGATTCTTGGTACCGTGTTAGTAGAAACGGTATAAACATGAAAGAAATAACAAAGCACTACCCCGAAGATAGATTTAATACACACTTTAAGCAACACGTTAATATTAAACCGTGGCGTCTAAATACCAATGGACATATATTAGTCCTTCCTCCTACTCAACCTACAGCCTGGTATACAGGAGACGATGACTGGTTAGACAATACATTAGAATGGCTGAAAAATGTTACAGATAGAAAAGTTATTGTTAGATATAAACCACCGGTAACACATGTTAATGAATATGGTTTTCCGGTAGGTAGTTTAAAATTTGAAAAAGAATTTCGTGAGATGGAACCTCTTATTAGACAAACAACATTTGAAGAAGATTTAAAAGATGCTTATTGTGTAATTGCTTATAATAGTGGAGCAGTTGTTAAAGCAACAGAGGAAGGCATTCCGGTATTTTCAACAGGATATGCTCCTTCTAGGCCAATAACATTTGACAGAAAGGATATCGAAAATCACAATGAGTTAAAACAAGAACCTAATAGACAACAATATTTTAATGCTTTATCGTATCATCAATTTACATTAGGTGAGATGAGAAATGGTAATGCTTGGCGATTAATTAAAAAGTGGATACTATGACAGTAGATAGATTATTTGTAAATCGTAAAGAAAAAACCAATGCAGGTGATTGGTGGTCTACACCTAAACATTATTTTGACGAATATAAAAATGATGAGTGGGTAGATATATTTGATTTAGATAAAACCGTCGGCTTAGAAAATTACGACCAAATAATTGTTGGTGGAGGAGGTCTTTTATTTAATGATAACTTTCAAAAATTTATACGGTTATTAGAACATCCTAAAGTAGTAGATAAAGTTTTTTATTGGGCAGTAGGTATTAATGATAAATTTAATAAAACCTCTACAAAAGAAGATATAGAAGATAATTTGTATAATTTTAATTATAAAATAAAAACTCTTGATAAGAAACAAATTAATATAAGAGATAGACAAGATAGATATAATATTGTTCCTTGTGCTAGTTGTTTACATCCAATCTTTGATGAGAAGATAGAAACTGAAAGAAAATTTTTAATTATAAAACACAATAAAGTCATGTCATTTAACAACCATAGTTTTTGGAGAGAAAATAAAATTATTAGTTGTATAGACAATACAATAGAAAATATTGTAACAGAAATAAAAAAATCAGAAATTGTATATACTCAATCATATCATGGGGCATATTGGTCCGCATTGTGTGGTAAAAAAACTATTATTTACACACCTTGGTCAACAAAGTTTTTAAATTGTAATTTTCCTGTAAAAGTTATGGCGAGGGGCGAATTTCTGGAAGTAAATTATAATGAAGATATACCTGAACCAGACTTAAATTATTTAAATGAATGTAGAACAAGGAATTTAAAATTATATGAAAATATTAACAGTAACAACTTACAATAACAGATTATACGAAGAATATGCTCATAGGTTTATGTCTACGTACAACTGGCCATTTGAGTTGATAGTGTATAGTGAAAATGATATCCCTGGTGTACAAACACACAATACATTTAGTCTTATACCACAATGTAAAGAGTTTGTTGAAAGAAACAAAAGTAGAGAAGTTCCAAATCTTAGAAACGACACTTTTAAATTTGATGCTGTTAGATTTTGTTATAAAGTATATGTGTATACACATGAAATATTAAGGCAAATTGAAGAAGGAAACACCGATGGATTAATATGTATAGACGCTGATAGTGTATTTTATGCCCCAGTTGATACTGAATGGATGAAAGAACATATTCACAGAGATGATTGTATGATGACTTATCTAGGTAGACCTGATTATACTGAATGTGGTTATTTGTATTTTAACTTAAAACATCCAGATACTAAAAAGTATGCCGAAGCAGTACAAGAAATGTATAATTCCGACATGTTGTATAATGAACAAGAATGGCATGATAGTTGGATATGGGACGTAGTAAGATTAAAATTTGAAAAAGAAAAATCAACGTTAAACTATAATATCGGTGATGACCAAAAAGGACATGTTCAATGTAGAAGTGTATTAGGACAAGTGTACGATCATACAAAAGGACCAAGAAAGATAGCAGGACGTAGCGGAGAATTTAAAGGTCATGAATCTTAAAACTATGGAGTTGTTGTTAGAGAATTATAAGAATATACACAAGGGTATATTAAAAGATTGTGCCGAGAAACAGAAATTTATTGATTTAATTTCAGAGTTGGAGTTAAAAATAAAACAGGTAGTAGTTTACCCCGACGGGATGACAGTAATGGAATATGCGAAAAAATTAGCCACAGAAGCCAACGAAAGGTATAAAACAGACAATGAATAACATTTATATAGGATGGGATAGCAGAGAAGATATTGCTTATCAAGTTTGTGAGCATAGCATTCTTAATAGATCTAAAACTACAAACGTGATTCCTTTAAAGCAAAATGAATTACGAGACTCTGATACATATACCAGAGATACAGATAAGTTAGGAAGTACAGAATTTACATTTACTAGATTCTTAGTTCCACACTTACAAGAGTACAACGGTTGGGCTATGTTTTGTGATTGTGACATGGTGTTTTTAATTGATGCCCAGGAAGTATTTGACCAAGTAGATGACAAGTTTGCTGTAATGTGTGTACAGCACAACTACGATGTTAAAGAAGGAACTAAAATGGACGGACAGTTGCAACTGCCATATCCACGTAAAAACTGGAGTTCTATGGTTTTGTTTAATTGTGGTCATCCTAGCAATAAAAAGTTAACTAAAGAACTTGTTAATAATCCTACAACAACTGGAAAATACCTCCATAGGTTTAGTTGGTTAGAAGATTCGGAAATAGGTGAATTAGATTATAGTTACAATTGGTTAGTTGGCCATTATAAAGAAACAGAAATTACAAAGCCTAAAGTGTTACATTATACACTTGGCGGACCTTGGTTTGATAACATGAGAGAGTGTGAATATGGTGATATATGGAAAAAAGAAGTTATTAATTTGTACAGTAGTCAGTAATGTCAAATTCTAGAATAGTGCTGTGTACGGGCGGATTTGACCCCGTACACAGCGGACATATTGCCTATTTAAAAGCCGCTAAAGCATTAGGAGATATTCTTATTGTAGGCTTAAACTCAGATGAATGGTTAGAACGTAAAAAAGGTAAAGCATTTATGCCTTGGAACGAACGACTTAATATTGTAAACAGTTTAGAAGTAGTTGACGAAGTATTCACGTTTATGGATGATGACGATAGTGCTATAAACTTTATAAAACAAGTTAAAGCACATTACCCAATTACAGCATATAAACTAATCTTTGCTAATGGCGGAGATAGAACAGCAGACAATATACCAGAGATGATATTTGATGATGTTGAATTTGTATTTGGTGTAGGTGGCGTTGAGAAAAAGAATTCAAGTAGTTGGATATTGGAAGAATGGAAAGCACCTAAAGTTGTTCGTAATTGGGGGCATTATAGAAACTTATATAAAGGCAAAGACTTTATGGTTAAAGAACTAGTTATTAATCCTCAATGTAGTTTAAGTATGCAACGTCATAAACATAGAAGCGAAACATGGAATCTTGTTAGCGGCCGAGCAGAGATATTAGTTAATCAATCACCATTAGGAAATCCGTTAGATGGCCCTAACATTTGGGCATTAGAACGACAACAGCCTGTGAACATACCACAAGGATACTGGCACAAAGGTAGAAATCTAAATGACGAACCGGCACATATTATTGAGATATGGAAAGGAGACACAGACAAGTTATCAGAAGATGATATAGAACGCTGGTATGAAGGTGGAGATACGATATGAAAATAATACAAGGCTGGCAATTACCTAAATGGGACACTCACTTTCAAACCTATATGTTTGACGGAGAATATCAAAAGTTTAGTAGAGATATTACTCTTGGGTATGTAAAAGATTTTAATACAGTAGCAATAGATGTCGGAGCCAATATTGGATTTTGGTCAAGAGATTTATGTAAAAAGTTCAATCATGTTCATGCCTTTGAGCCAGTTAAAGAAAACATAGAATGCTATAAGAGTAATATTAGTGAAAGCAATTATACTTTGTATAATGTAGCATTAGGCAAAGAAAATTTAAGAGACCAACCAATTTATATTAATGAAGAGTCATGCGGAGCACCATCATTAGACTCTACTAAAGCATCAACCAGTTCAGATATAGTAACAGATGTTACACCGTTAGATGGTTATAATTTAACTAATGTTGGGTATATGAAAATTGATGTACAAGGAACAGAGAAAGAGGTTATACTGGGGTCATTAGAAACATTAAAAAATAATGATGTATGTTTGGTTGTAGAATTGCCCAGACGAACCACAGAAGAAAAACAGTACCACAACGAAGTAACAGAACTATTATCAACAATTGGTTATACTTGGCAAGAGCAACAGTATAAAAAAGAAGCTGTGTTTTTAAAATGTTAGCATTTGGGTGTAGTATGGTACAAGGTGAAGAGCTAGAAGGTCAGCGTACTATCGCATCCGAGTTTGCTAATCATATTAATGAACCTTTAATAAATTTTGCTAACGCTGGAATGAGCAATGAAGAAATCCTTTTTACAGCATATGAAAATATAAAACCCGGACATACTGTATTAGTAGGCTTGACAGATATTAGTAGAGTGTACTGGCCACATGCTAATACAGATAGTATGCAAAGTCAAAGTGTATCTAATAGACGAGAACCTAAAAATCCGTTAGCAGGATTGAAGAATTCTATTGACAGTTGGTTTAAATTTTGTTATAATGAGTATACGCTAGAACAGTATTACTATAAGAGATTTAAGCATCTTGAGGAATATTGTAAAGTGTTAGGCATTAACATATATTTCTTCTCAAGCATTGGACCAACAGATTCATCTTTAATACAACATCATGGCAATAACTGGTACACAAAAACTTCTCTTGTAAATTATTGTAATGATAATAACTTAGGTATAATGCCAAGAGGTCACCCGTCAAGTAGGGCACATCAAGAATATTTTAAAGAAATGATAAAAGAGTATAAATTATGAAAGCAAAATTAGTATCGTATTCAAAACCCACAGCAGAGTTTAAAGCATTAGGATTAGAAGATGTACAGGACTTAATAGCCTATTGTGCTAAAGTGAGCAATCCAGCAAGTCAAATAAACAGTGAAACAAGTGGAAAGTTAATTAAGTATTTGATTAAACACCAGCATTGGTCACCACTTGAAATGGTTAATGTTTGCTTAGAAATAGAAACAACTAGGGATATTGCTCACCAAATGGTTAGACACCGTAGTTTTGCTTTCCAAGAGTTTAGTCAGCGGTACGCAGAGCCAAAAGAAATGGGCGATATGTTTATAATATCTGAAGCACGTTTACAGGATCCAAAGAATAGACAAAACAGTATTGCGCTTGATTCGGAAATGGACGGACACGCTGTTTTACAGGGTACCTGGAAAAACAAACAACAAACGATTATAGATGCCACACTAGGCGCATACGAATGGGCAATTGACAACGGGATTGCGAAAGAACAAGCACGTAAAGTATTGCCTGAGGGATTAACCAAAACACGGCTGTATATGAATGGCTCGTTACGAAGTTGGGTACACTATATTGAATTACGCGGAAGCCATGGTACACAAAAAGAGCATATGGAAATAGCTCATGCCTGTGCTAAAATTATTGCTGAAATATTTCCGTTAATAGGGGACATTTAGATGACAGTAAAAGCAGGAAAATTATGGGGGCAAACAGAACTAATACACGCCAATGGTGTGTTAGAATTTCATAGAATAGAATTTAAAGCAGGATACAAGTGCTCTGAACATGAACACAAGTATAAGTTTAACGGATTCTTCGTTGAATCAGGCAAAATGATTGTTCGTGTTTGGCAAAGTGACGACCAAGAGGGGCTAATAGATGAAACTATTTTAACACCTGGGGATTTTACAGTTGTTAAGCCCGGAATGGTACATCAATTCGAAGGTATAGAAGATGGTGTAGCATTTGAGTTATACTGGGCAGAGTTCAGCCATGATGATATTGTAAGAAGAAATGTAGGTAGTAAAACTTAATGAATAATATAGCATGTGTTTGGATACCACCTAAGTATAATATGTCTTATGTAGAAATACTTTATAATAGTGTAAAAAGAAACCTAACAGGGTCGTTTAATTTTTATTGTTTAACAACACATCCAGAAGAAATTACAAATCCTAACATAATACCGATAGCATTAGAAACAGATACAATGTTTGAGAGTGATAGAAAACGATGGTGGTACAAATCTAACTTGTTTAACACCCACAATTGGCAAGGACAGGTATTATATTTAGATTTAGATACTGTAATTATAGGATCTCTAGATAAGTTCTTTGAATGGAAGACTGATAAGTTTAGAATATGTCAGGACTTTAACCGGCACTCTCTGCCTAATTATACGATAAGTAACAGTAGTGTAATGGCATTTAACGCAAATGCCCATACAAATTTTTATAATGAATTTCAAGCAGAAAAAGTAGAAAACATCCGCAGACATAACGGAGATCAAGATTGGCTCACTCGGATATTAGGTGAATCTAAATGTTGGTGGCCCAAGGAGTGGGCTATGAGTTATAAATGGGAAGTATTAAAGGGCGGATTAAAACGTATGGGAACAACAGAATATAATTCAGATAATACTGAATTACATAAAGATACAAGTGTGTTAGTTTTTCATGGTAATCCCAATCCTGGTGATGTGTTAAGTGACCCAGTTGTGTTGGAGAATTGGAAATGATATCAAGCGGAAAGTGCAGACATGGTACATTTACCTGGTTTGACAACGACATTATTATAGGCAAGAGTTTAGAGACATACGGCGAGTATTGTGAGTGGGAGATAATGTGTTTAGAACAACTAATTGAACCTGAATGGCACATAGCTGATATAGGTGCAAACATAGGAACACATTCGGTACCGTTTAGTAAGTTAGCTCATAAAGGTCATGTACACTCGTTTGAGCCTAATGAGTTATCTAGAGGATTGCTAGAACGTAATTTATTACAAAATCAAGTACCTAATTCAACAGTCTATCCTTATGCTTTGAGCAAGTCGGCAGGCAATCGATATCTAAGTAATTATAACCCTCAGGTACCTGGCAATTATGGTGAAGCAAGTTTAAATAGCAGTGGTGAGCTGATGGAATTAGTTCAAACATTGCGATTAGACCAAATAAAGTTCGGCAGACTAGACTTTATTAAGTGTGATGTAGAAGGAGAGGAAGTAGATGTATTTAAAGGAGCCAAAAAGACGTTAGCTACTCATTTACCAACATGTTTTATTGAATGTAATGAAGAAACACACCTTGCTCCATTATACAATAGATTTGAAAAATTAGGTTATAAACAAATGTACTGGTGTCCAGTACGAAACTTTAATCCTGAAAATTATAAAGGGTTTACAAAAAATGTATTCGGTAGTAGCGGTGTAATTAATATATTAGCAATATCACCTAAATTGAAAGCTAGATTTGAATATTTAGAGCTTATAACAGGACCAGATGATTCTTATAAGAAAATGTACGGTAGAGTTGCTAACGATTTGTCTAACAAAAAGAAATTACTTTAAGGCCTCACCAGACCTAAAAACTACAGTATTATCTTGTTCAGTTGGTACACTACCAATAACTAGACTCTTTTCAGGTAAGTTACTCCTTAACTGTTTATACCATTTGTTAGCAAGAGCTAATCTGCTTTCTTTTACATAGAAATTTTCATCATTAGTAGAGTTAATCGCACCAATCGGGCTTGAGTCAAATATGTTACTTAACCAAAGTACTGTAGGTGTGTTGTCTAAGTTTTTAAATATTAAGTCTTGTGCTATTTGGTCGTGTGCTATGTTAATTGTACACCAAGTAATGTCACCATTTACTTCAGCTTCTTTTAGTTTAGCCATTGTAGATTTGATATTTTCTATGCCGCCCCAGTTTTCTATTTCTTTCTCCCACATGCTATCCCATTCTTTAGGACCAGCACCCGGTCTAGTACCTTCGTTAATTTGGCCACTTGCTATTAATATACCTTTTGCTATAGGATGTTCTAATGCCCAGTCATGTAGTGGTGTTGTACCGTCCCATGCTAGTATCATTTCTTTAGCAAAAGCAACAGGTAAACTACTAACATCAAATAATACTAGTTTATCGCTAGGTTTCCAGTCTAGTTGATGCAATAACCAAGCAAATTTTAAGCCACTAGGTAACATAACAAACTGACTAAATTTTTTGTTGTTTAGTTTAGCCTTTTTAACAAACGGATTTTTGTATTTTTCTGTATTATACATATGATGTACTAGTGAATAACCACCTAACGTAGTTGTTATAGCATTTCTGCTATAATTGTCAGTTTGCCAGTCATTAGTAATTTCTAAAACATCATAAAATTCTTTAGTATCTATTATTAGCACTTTATCTTGAGAGAATTCTGAATGTGTTGCTACAATAGATCCGCATGGTGTTTTAACAACACCTGCTTCGTTGTCTAATTGATGTTTTGCTAGTAACATTAGTATATCTTCGTTAACTATCTTGTTATCTTTTGTACATGTGAAATTACCAACAGTTTCACATGTATTACTTGGCTTAATTATTTTATCGTCAATACAATAGCTGGCAAGTTTGATAAAAAACTTAGTATTCTTGTTAAACTTATTAGCGTCTATTATAAACGTATAGTTTTCTCGCATGTATAAATGTATATCAGTGTGTTTCATAATATTTTTACTGGACGTTTTGCTGTATAAACTTTTTTCTTTGGATCTCTAAACGGCAAACTACCATGTACAACATCGTGTTTGTTTAACCGCTTTTTAAACGCCGTAAAAAACTCCATCTCAACATCTTTGTCACCACCTGACCACATTCTACTACCGTAACTAGCAAATATATTACTTACAAACCAAAATGATCTACCTTTACATAATGTTGATAGTTTTTTTGTTAATAAATTATCAGACATAATATTTAAGTTAGCAATAGAAACCTTACCGTTTGCTTCGGCCCATTGCCATTTTCTAAAAAAACGTAAAAATACTTCTTCGCCTATTTTAGGATCTTCGCTATTGTCTATTCTTGCCCATCTTTCCATCTCATGATCCCACATAGTTTGTAAATGCTCTTTACTTTGTTTGTTGATAGTAGTTTGATCGTCTTCGGGTTCTATAAGACCTGCTTTAATCATTATAGTTTTTGCTGTTTCGTTGGTTGTAACAAAATCGGCATATGATTGATCCCATGGAGACCAGTAATGTACTAGGTTTGTAATATATGATAATGCCGGACCGTCAATATTAAACAACGTTAAGTAAGATTTGTTAGGTTCCCAGTTATTGCTTTCTAATATCCAAGCCCATAACCAACCAGAACTAACCATGACATAATGATCAAATCTAGTGTTGTCTATTTTTTCAAATGGGTTTTTATATTGTTCGGTGTTAAAAGCAAATAAGTTATTCAACCACGGACTAATTATTTCGTTAATTCTTAGTGTTGTTAAATCTGAACAATGCGGCCGGTCTACGTCTTCGTATTTTCTTAAATCTTTTTCAATTAGTATGTTATCTAGCAGTTGTTCTTGTGATATTACATGAACATCGCCAGTACTAATACCAGCATTGATACTATCAAGACGCATCATTAGTTGTACAAATAAAGTTTCACTGAAATGAGCATCACGTTCTACTACAATATACCAATCATGTTTTTTTAATGCTATTATGTCTTTTGCTTCGTGGATAGTGTTAACATTCTTAATTTCGTCGACAACATTTCCAACTAGCACACCATAAAATTCTGTTTCTTCGTTGGGATTTACTAAAATTAAGTTAGTTTGTAAAATTAACCTATCTTGATAATATGTATAATCATTATTTTCTATTAGGTATTTTTCGTAGTCGGTGTTTTGACTGGGTTCATTACTCATATTCGTCCGGAGCCTCTCCATCTTCTACGTAATTGCTCATATTGTTTAATAACCAGTTATGTTTATTCAAATCGTGATTTCTCTCATAATACACATACTGCCTAAATGGATTGATACGGTCGTCTAAAGAATGTATTTCCTTGCCGCTTTGTAAAAATTTACATACCCACCACCAACCATAAAACAATCTATCAGAGGATAATGGTCCCTCTTCGCCGTTAGTTGTTAATACACCATCGGTATCTATGACAGTAGGAAACATTTGTCCTAGTTCTGGCCGATCACGTCTGTTGCCAAAGAATAATCTGCCTGCGGCTTGAAAGTGTTCGAGGTTTATGACCATAGTATATGGCATAATACCCCACCATCTATCACCTTCATCGTCGACTTTATGTATAACCTGGCCAAGCACAGCGCAGTCTGGATGTTTCTCCATATAGTTCATTGCTCTTATTGTAAATTCTCTAGCAATAGTGCTACCTGGTATTTGAATGATAGCAAATTTACAGTTTGCTTTTTGTATTGCTTTGACAATTCCTAATTCTACGATAGGACCAGTGTATTCAAACGCAAACATGTCTTTGAGTTCGTTGTGATTGGCTGTTGTAAGATTGGATCCATAGTCGCCTGAGTCTTTTATAGTATCTATTTTTGAATCGAGAAATTCTCGGTAGTCCCATTGTATTAACGCAACTTTATTTCGTATGAAACTCCAGCTGATCATTATTCGTCAGTGTCCTCGCCGGGCATAAACCCTTCATTTGCCTCTACAATATCCCCATCAATTTCTTCCAAGTAAATACCAGGCCATTGATCTCTAAAACTTTTTGAAATAACCGGTGCCCAAAATAATTCGTCTGGGGTTCCACTAACAATCATATGATAACGAGGTTCGTCTGAATTATTAATCACACAATGATTGTGCTCATTGGCAAATAGCCACATACTACCTGCTTCAACTGGCATGTTGCCCCACATCCCCATGTGGAAAAAACATTCTTCGGGATTGTTTAATGCCATATTATACACGCCTAGTGGATATGTTGGTTCTTCACCGTCTGGCGTATCATGATGCCATCGAATCATTCCGCCGGGCTCTAATTTCATATACCTAATTCTATTATACCGTTTGTGATGGAAGTCTAATTTGAAAAATTTTGTAGTTACTGGGCATTCGTCAGCAATTTCAGTCCAGCCAAGAGCACCAGCGGCCCTAGCCTCATTATAATTAGCATAGCCGTATTCTTCTGGCGGCAACGTAGAGTCACTACTTAGTCCGTATAGTGCTACGGCTCCCCAACCTACATTGTTTGAATCATTGTAACTGGGTATTAACCCTTTTTCGTCTAATGCTTTTGCTTCTTCGTACATTTCTTTGTACGGCCACTCTGCTTTTGTTTCAAATTCGTTGTTTAGCATTATCCACGGTATGTGGCACGGCCCGTGATTGCCGTTTGGATGCTCTCCGTCACGAAGCCAATCATACATTTGTAAATTGTCTGTGGGAAATATGTTGTATGCCTGAGCCCCATTAATATGCTCGCGGTTTTTTATATTTTCTTCTTTTTGTGTCATCATCCATTGCTCCTTGCTTTATGATATTTATATGGTTATATTATCGATGAGTAAATACTTGACACAACGATAGTTGTGTGTTATAATAGTGTATTATTTATAGGAGTAAGTCGCTTGAAGTTATTATCTGTCGCTCTTGAACAAGAATTTAACCGTGCTAATAAACCAGAAGATTATGTAATAGTATACACGGGCGTAGGTAAAATAAATGCCACATTTGCCCTAACAAAGGCTATTTTGCAAACTGGCGCTACTGAGGTCATTAACTTTGGATCTGCAGGAGCAGTAAACGGTAAACACACAGGGTTAGTTGAAGTAGATACAATTTTACAACGAGATATGGTAGCAGAGCCCCTAGCACCTCGTGGTGAAACTCCATATCAGCAAGATGATTTTGCCCATGCTATAATACTTAATTCCCATACTAATATTACATTAGGCACGGGTGACAGTTTTGTAAACACCGATGACCCTTGGTTCAAATATGCTAACATAGATATAGTAGATATGGAAGGATATGCTTTAGCAGTTGTCTGTGCTAAATTAAATGTCAAATTCCGATGTTTTAAGTATGTTTCTGACAATGCTGACGAAAATGCCGCAATTGAGTGGGAAAAATCGCTCAAAAATGGTGAAATTGCCTTCCAAAACTGGCTCCAAAATCAAAAATAATTAAAAAAAGATTGAAAACGTAGTAATATCAATAACTTATAAGAGGAAATAAGACGTCAAAATGGTTGACTTTTGGCCAAAGTGATAGTATAATAGTATAGTAAGTTAAGTAAAGCAATAGACAATGAAAAGGAGTAACTATATGTCATATGTAAATATCAAAAAAGGTTCTTACAGAAATAAACCTGTTGAGAACATCATTTTTCCACTCATTAAAAACATGACTTCCGGTAAAAAGGGAATGTTTCTTACTGTTGACGGTTCAAAAGTATTTGGACCTGATTATGCTAAGATTAGGGTAACAGTTAAGCCTACAGGCTTTAACTTTATCGAAGATGAAGGAGATTATTTAGACCAATGCGAAGCGATGGGAATGAATGAAGACCAAGTTGAAGGTGAATTTAGCTCTCAAGTTAGCGATAAAAAGCGTATCAAGGAAATTACTGAACGGTTTGACATTTTAGACGAGATGGCAGGAAGTCTTAAAAATGGCGACATCCGTGCTTTAATTGTAACAGGTCCTCCGGGAGTTGGTAAATCTTATGGTGTTGAAAAAACATTAGATGAACATAGTTTGTTTGATGATATCAGTGCTAGTAAAAGAAAGTATGTTGTTGTTAAAGGTGCGATGACGGCCTTAGGACTTTATGCTAAACTTTATGAGTATAGTGCTCCTGGCAATGTTGTTGTGTTTGATGACTGTGACTCTGTATTATTAGACGATCTAGCTTTAAACATTTTAAAGGCGGCGTTGGATAGTGGTAAAAAACGAACTTTAATGTGGAGTGCGGATAGTTCCAAGTTGAGGGCAGAAGGCATACCTAATCAGTTTGACTTCAATGGATCAGCCTGTTTTATTACTAACCTTAATTTTGAACATATTAGATCTAAAAAACTACAAGATCATTTACAGGCACTTATGTCAAGGTGTCATTATTTAGATCTTACTCTTGATACTATGAGAGATAAGTTTTTAAGGATTAAACAAATTGCTGACAAGGGTGATTTGTTTCAAGGCTACGGTTTTAGTAAAGATGAAGAAGAAGAAATACTTGCTTTCATTTACGAAAATCGAAATAGGCTTCGTGAAATGAGTTTAAGGACAGCACTTAAAGTTGGTGACCTTAAGAAGATTTCCGAAAAATGGCAGAGCTTGGCTGTATCGACCTGTATGAAGCGGGCCGCATAGTTACTCCGAACCAAGCAACCGTGGGCGGGAATTGACACCCGCCCATTTTTTATAGGAATGTATTATTATGAAAATGCTGTTACCTAACGATATAGAATTTTGTATTGAAGTAATGTCAGGTGCTGTGGCACCTCCTATAATTCCTAACGGTCGACATACAGTTATTGGTATGTATGTAAAGTTAGCAAGGTATGATGTAAACTTTGTTAATAATGTAAGCAGTTATATACAACGTGGTCTAGGAATGACTACTAGACAACGAGAACTTGCTATAAATTTAACAGGTAAATATCGTAAGCAGTTTAGGCAACTTGGAATTGATGTTTTACAACTTGTCAAAGAACCTAAGTTTCGTACTGATGTTAGAATAGTTGATCGCAGTAAGCGATTTGATATTGTAGAGGAGTTAATTCATTTATACTTTCCTTATAATCAAGATATGATTAAAGAACTTAATTTAATGCTACGAGAAAACGTATTGATACATAATTCACAGTCACAGTGGAATGCTGATAAGAAGCGATGGGATTTTAATAATACAGAATGGAATTTTATTACATTGTATAATTGGGCTAAGGCATATACATTTGAGTTTTCATCAGAAAGTGTACAATATTATAATGAATTAGACGACATTATTCAAAATAAAAACAAGTATAAAATATATGCTTCTGCTAACGATGATTCATCTTTAGAAATACATAATGCTCCAACTGAATTACAGGAATACTGGGATAGTCATATTAAAAGTAAAACAATATTAGAACAAGTAAAAAGTTGTGGATTATTGGCAATAGATCTTGACAATTCGGTATTAACCAAGTATAATTTTAATAAAATACAACAAGATATTTTAACAGCTGGGTTTGTGGCATTAACACAGCCGTTGTCGACTGTATTGTTTGAATGTTTAGATTTGGGATTTGAAAAAATTGCGGTTGGAATGACAAGCCACTCTGTTTCTAATATTGAGCAAATAAACAAGATTATTAAATGGTATAGAGTTAAGTTTGGCAATACTGATGATGTAGTAATTAACAGTAAGAATCAAGTGTTTGGTGACCTTAATGTGGCAACTGAACCAACAGAGAAAACAAGGTTAATAATAACCGACAGGATGAGCAGGCTACAAAATAAGCATTGGGATTTTAAAGCTGATGTAACAATAGGACACGGTATGTATAATAAAAGAAACATATTCCAAGGTGGTAAAGTAATAGATATTACACCGTCTTCTGAGGAAAATGACTGGCAAGTAGATAGCGATGAATTATTTTAATGAGTAAATGTATATTACATATAAAAGATGAAGTCAACGTTAAGTTTGAGGGGTTAGACCTTCATGCTCGTAAAACATTATCAAATAAATTTAAATACGAAGTACCGTATGCTAGATATCTACCAGCAGTAAGACTAGGACGTTGGGACGGTAAGATAGCATTTTTCCAATTAGGTGGTTCTACTTTTACTAATTTATTACCAGATATTATTCCAGTACTAGAAGAACTTAATTATGATATTGAGTTAAATGATCAACGCGAATATCAAACCAATTTTGACTTTGAAGCAGTTCAAGAAGATTCGTATAGTCATATTAACTGGCCCGAGCGGCACCCGGTAGCAGGCACACCAATTACAATCAGGGATTATCAAATAGAAACTATTAATAAGTTTTTAGAAAATCCTCAAAGCATTCAAGAAATTGCCACTGGTGCTGGTAAAACTTTAATAACAGCAATCCTAAGTCATAAAGTAGAACCATATGGTCGTAGTTTAGTAATTGTACCTAACAAATCATTAGTAACACAAACAGAAGAGGACTATGTTAACATGGGGCTCGACGTTGGGGTGTTTTATGGCGATAGAAAAGAGTTCGGTAAAACACATACAATTTGTACTTGGCAAAGTTTAAATATACTATTAAAGAAAACAAAAAATGCCGAAGCATTAATTCCTATAGATGAGTTTATAG